>Ga0209986_10000016_pt1 | contig 133063 bp, 128 predicted proteins | sample BlataG_FD_183168 | JGI IMG/M metagenome (GOLD analysis project Ga0209986, IMG submission 183168) | Deep subsurface microbial communities from Black Sea to uncover new lineages of life (NeLLi) - Black_00105 metaG (SPAdes) (version 2) | ecosystem: Environmental > Aquatic > Marine > Oceanic >...
AGCCCTGCGCGCTTTCTACGAACTCGACTCTCGCATCCACAACGACTACGTGCTGGCCGAACTGTGCCAGCGCGTCGAGGCGAAGGAACTGGGTATCACTTGCGGCTACGCCGACCGGTACGTGCCCCTCTTCGGCGGCCTGGCCTATCTGGATTATCGCGGCAAACTCCACCAGAAGCCCACCGGCGAAGAGCCCTTCGTCACCTACGAGCGGCTCGACACCTGGGTGCCCGACGGCTCGACTGAGCCTTCGTCCCGAGCTCAGGCCGAGGGGCTCGCCGAAGTCCTGCTGCTCGTCGTCGCCTTCACCGGCGTGGTGCGTGAATCGGGCGATGTGCACAGCGTGATGCGCGGTTGTTACCTCAAGGAGCATGCCGACTATGAACGCGGCGGCTCCAAACCCTTTATGCTCGAGGTGATGGAGCGAGTGGGAGCCACCGCCTGGCGCGGCAAGATGGCGCTTCTGCGCGAGGACTGGGCCGAGTTCGGACGGTTGATGGGGGAGAACCACCGCCTGGTGGATGAGATGATGACCTACTGTGGCCTGCCTGGAGGCGCGGGAGAGGCCAACAAAGCGCTCATCCAGACGGCGCTGGCGGCCGGCGCGTTGGGAGCCAAACTGACCGGCGCGGGCGGTGGAGGCTCCGTCTTTGCGCTGGCCCGGCCGGGTCACGAGGACGAATTAGTTGAGGCCCTGCTCGCCGCCGCGACCGCCGCAGGGCTGGAGGACGCGCGGGTGTGGCGGGCCCACGTGGACCGGGACGGGCTACGGGTGAGAAGTCTCGAGGGAGGGAACCGATTCGTGTTGGACGAGGAGTTCGGGGTGGTAGATGCAGCGGATAAACAATGGATAAACGGATGAGAGCGCGGACGTATCCGCTTATCCGCTTCCATCCGCTGCGGCAAAATGATGCGTGGCGAGTATCCCTGGGAAGCGGGAGAGTATGGGGAAGGGCAGGTGGCGGTGAAGATTGTGGACGTGTTAGATCAGGAGTGGCTTGGGGTGATCGGGGACTTGGCAAATGACTCGTCGGCGACTCGAGCCGCATCAACCTGACGTCGCACAGTCTCATTGATGCCAATTACCAGACCGTGGGATATGTGCTATACTTGACTTACGTAGGAGGCGTTATGGCTAAACTTGTTATGGCGCTACGCTGCATAGATGGCATCGTATTGGGTGGTGATGTGCCCTTTGGGGACATATCAGAGAGTGAAGATGCGATCAGGCCTCTTTCCGAGTCTGTAGCCATCTTAATGCACGATGATCGACTTTTTGGAAACTGGCTTGTGGACGAGTTTCTTACCTCGTCACCGAAGTTGGATATGTTAATTGGAGAGATTGCTGAGCAAGCTCAAGGTTTCTTTGACGGCAAGTGTCAGGAGTTAGTAGATCAGCATCAACCCATTCGCTTAATAGGGACAATCATAGCCGGTATTGATAAAAACGGTACAGGTGGAATCGAGCTTTATGGCCTTCACGTAGGCAATCAATTCACACCGAGGGTTTTTGAAGGAAATGTTTTCGGTGGCGAATACAACGCCATTGCAAGGTTTCTGGACAGGAAGATATACACTTTCAGCATTAGCGTGGACAGTGCGCTGCGGCTTGCCGCGTTCTACTTCACAGAAACTCGGTCTATCCCTGTTCTCAAATTGGAGCCGAGCCTTAGCCTGGCTACAATTACATATAGCAATGGTTTTCGAAATGTAGATCAGGAACTAGTCAAGGAATACCTTAGTGAAGCTAGCCGTTGGTCTGAGAAGCTCTTTGCTGCTTGTGCTTCGATACTCTCACCGATTCCCGATAGTGAAACAGAGGGGCGAAAATGACACTCGCAATGGCTTTAAGGGCAGTAGATGGCGTCGTTCTGGCAACTGATAGTTGCATCACAGGGGTAGGTGGTACGGCTGACACGTCCGAGAAATTCCTGCAAGTAAATCGCAATATTGGCGTTCTCACCTATGGCCTGGCACAGCCTGGGTATGAAGGAATCTCTCAACTGGTGTCAGCGGTCAATCAAAACCAGTGGGCTCATTTTAGCAAAATCGGAGATGAGGCAGCGAAGATCTCCCAAAGCTCCTATGCAAGCTGGTTGGAAAACCAGAAGGAAAAGCGATTCTACGGCGCGGTTGGATTCATCCTGGCAGGCTATGACAATCTCGAAACCAATCAATTTCGCATCATGCACTACGAAATCACCCCGGATCCCCAACAACCGTTTCGAAAGAGAAGGATCCCTGGTGATTTACTGGCTGCCCAATGGCACATAGCACGATATCTGTTGACCAAGTTCCACTACCCCGAGATGACTGTAAACGAGTTAACCGAGTTGGCCGTATTTCTGACTGCAGAAACCATGATAATAGAAGAGACAGTCGGCGGGCCTATCCAAATGGCGACCATCACCCAAACTGCAGGCTTCCAACGGGTGCATCAGCAGGATGTCATCCGCATGTTGCAGTCGTATCAGAAACGGTTTGCCCATTTTAACCAAATCTGCAGGAGTATCGCATTCGAATAGTCAGTATGATGGGGAGGCAACAATGAGCCTATCAGGTTATCAAGAAGGCTATAACCCGCCGAATGAAGTTGATTGGATGGCAAGCAATGGTATGGCATTCGTTGTAGAGTCGCCCTATGCAAGACGTCCACTGCCTTGGCCGCCTCCTGCTCCCATGAGCCGCGATTTATCGGCGACCCTTCCACCTCAAGAAGCGGAATCAGAAGAGACCCGTGAAGTGCCAGCCAAAATGGAACTCGTCATGGACAACCTGCTGAACCGCGAGGAAGAGCCAGAAGATGCCATCCTGGCTGCTTCCGCCGTTCTGCAACGGCTGGTAGCCCAAGCTCGGCAGGAACCGCCCTCGCCTGATTGGGAGCGGCACCTCGATGAGCTATGACCTCGTCCTCACCCCCTCTTTCAAGCACAGTGTCAGAAAACTGAAAAAACGATTCCGGTACGTCAAGGATGATGTGGGCGTGGCTATTCGCGTGCTTTTTGCAAACTCCGAGGCTGGGTCTAGTTATTCCCGGCAGCTCCGGCGTGCGCAAGTTGCGGGTGCGTAACACCGATCTGGCCAAAGGCAAAAGAGACGGCTACAGCCTGCTATACTACGTTGAGGACCAACCTGTACCAACCATCTATCTGCTGTTGTTATATGCCAAGTCGGATCAAGAAGACGTCACCCGCCAAGAATTGAAGCAATTGCTCGACGAGTTGGCGGACGAGAGGGGAGAATGAGTACCATCGCCTCCCAACAACCGCGATGCTGAAACTGGCTTTCGTCTTCGGGCTTATCATCCTGCTGCTCAGCCGTCGCTGGAACCTGGGGTACGTGTTGCTGCTGGGCTCAGCCTTGCTGGGGCTGCTCTTCGGCCTCCCTGCGCCCGAAATACTGGAGCAAGGGTTGATTGCGGCGCTCGATCTCAAGACCCTCCGCCTGGTGGCAGCGGTGTTGCTCATCAGCACCCTGGGCGAGTTGCTGAGGGAGGTGGCCAGCATGCAGCAGTTGGTCAGTTCGCTGCAGGAGCTCGTCACCGATCGTCGGGTGGTGCTGGCCAGCATCCCCGCTCTCATCGGGTTGCTGCCCATGCCGGGCGGAGCGATGCTCTCGGCCCCCATGATCCAGGAGATCGGCACCGAACTGAAGCTCAGCCCGGAGCGGAAAACCTACCTCAACTACTGGTTCCGCCACGTCTGGGAGTATGTCTTCCCGCTGTACCCGGCTCTGGTGCTGGCAGAAGGAGTGCTGGGCATTCCGCTCTCCCGATTGATGCTGACCCAGGCCCCTCTCACTCTGAGCGCGATCGTGGCCGGTGCTCTTGTGGGCCTGCGTCAGATCGACCGGCCGGGGGAGGCCGGGACTGCAGTCGGGGAGGCGGGACGATGGCATAGCCTCCAGGTGATGGCCCTCAGCATCTGGCCAATCGCGCTGGTGATCATCCTCAGTCTCGGTTTCAGAGTAGAGCTGGCGCTGAGCCTGGCGGTGGCTGTGGTCCTGGTGGCGGCCGTCAATCGGGTGAGGCCTCGCCCTCTGGGTAGGGTGCTGCAGCGGGGTCTCTCCCCTCGCACCGCCCTGCTCGTGTTCAGCATCATGATCTTCAAGCAGATGGTGGAGGTCAGCGGCGCAGCCGACGCGCTCTCAGCGACCCTTATGGCCTGGGGGATCGCGCCGGTGGTGGTCGCTGTGGCCGTACCTTTCGCCCTGGGGATGTTGACTGGCCTGGCGGTCTCGATGGTGGGGATCAGTTTCCCGCTGTTGCTCCCTTTCATCTCCGGCAGCGAGGTCTACCTCAACCATGCGGTGCTGGCCTTCGCCGCTGGTTTTATTGGCGTACTCCTCTCACCGGTGCACCTCTGCCTGGCCCTGACGCGGGATTACTTCCACGCCGATTGGGCACCGTTGTATCGGCTGCTGTTGCCCTCGGTGGCCTTGTTGGGGTTAGCGGCCGTGGGATTGTACTTCATCGTTGGGCTCTGATTGGGAGGTTTCCATGATCACTGTGGGTATCCTAACCATCAGCGATAGCAGCTATCGCGGGGAGCGGGAGGATTTGAGCGGGCCGCTCATCCGCGAGATGGTCGTCGAGCGCCTGGGAGCTAAAGTGGAACTGGAGGCGGTGGTGCCCGATGAAGTCGACATAATCAAGGGAACGCTAATGGTGTGGTCCGATGAAGTGGGCCTTGACCTGATCCTCACCACCGGGGGGACGGGCTTCGGGCCGCGGGACGTTACGCCCGAGGCCACCAGGGTGGTTATCGAGCGGGAAGCGCCGGGATTGGCTGAAGCTATGCGGGCCAAGGGCCTTGAGATCACGCCCCATGCCATTCTCTCTCGCGCTGTAGCTGGGATCCGAGGCCATACCCTTATCGTCAACCTGCCAGGCAGCCCCAAGGCGGTGCGGGAGGACCTGGAGGTCATTTTACCGGCCTTCCCGCACGGGATCGAACTGCTCAAAGGGGGCAGGGGGGGACACGAGTACCGAGGCTATGGTGGATGAGTTGCCCTTTGCACAGGACAAGACACCCCACACTGAAAGTGTGGGGTGTTGCTGTTTAGGCTGGTATTCTTGGGTAGGGGCAATCCCTTGCGGTTGCTCCAAGGTCGGGTAAGGGCAAGCCTTACCCCTACGTGAGGGGGGCACCTGAACGGATGCGAGCACCGAAGATCAGGTGTATCTCACGACCTCGAATCGGTAGAGCTTTATCGGTTCGTCGGGCCTTATGCCGGCCTTGCGCCGGGCGATGTCCACCTGGTACTCCACCGTGTCTACCCCCTCCAGGTCCGGCAGCAGGAGCCCCTTTCGCCAGTCCCTGGCGCTTTGCACGATGACGCCGTAGCGCTTGGGATCCAGTTCCTCCATGCTCTCCACCGGCTCGGGCTCGCCGAGGACATCCACTTTGATGTCCAGATCGGCAAGTTCCTCCGGCCTGATCGGCGGGAAGCGGGGGTCGCGGGTGGCGGCGGAGATGGCGTTCTGGATCACCTCCTGGGCCACGTTGGCTTGAGTCGGCTCGATGGTGCCGATGCAGCCCCGCAGCATCCCGTGCTTGTGGATGGAGACAAAGGTGCCGGCCCGCCCTTTCGTTTCTGGACTCAACTCTCTTGGAGGCTCGATGGTACGCCGCTCACGGACGTGGGTTTCGATGGTATCTTTGGCTAGTTGAGCAAGAGGATGTAAGGTTGGCATGAGAAGCCTCCTCGATTATGGCAGCGCTCATAGGATGGCTGTATTGCTGCGTTTCTCTTACCGATTCTGTCTGTATTATACATCTCTTGCCTGAGTTGTCAATCGCAGCAAGCCGCTACGACCCCAGCACCTGCCGGGCGATGACCACCCGCTGGATCTCGCTCGTCCCCTCGGCGATGGCACAGAGCCGGTTGTCACGGTAGTAGCGCTCGACGTCGTACTCCTTCATGTACCCATAGCCGCCGTGGATCTGAAGGGCCTTGTAGCAGGCTCGCTCCGCAGCTTCGGAAGCGTAGAGCTTGGCCATGGCTGCCTCCTTGGTGAAGCGCACGCCTTTGTCCTTGAGCCAGGCAGCCCGGTAGACCAGGAGCCGGGCAGCGTCAATCTCAGTGGCCATGTCGGCGATCATCCACTGGATGGCCTGAAAGTTGGCAATGGGCTGGCCGAACTGCACCCGTTCCTTGGAGTAAGCCACGGCCTTCTCGAAGGCGGCCTGGGCCAATCCCACCGCCATGGCTCCGATAGCGATGCGCCCCCCATCGAGGGCAATCAGGAATTGTTTGAAGCCATCCCCCTCTTTGCCCAGGAGGTTCTCTTTGGGAACCCGGCAGTCGTCGAAGAAGAGCTCGGAGGTGACTGAGCCCTTGAGACCCATTTTCTCTTCTTCGCGCCCGGGGCGAAAGCCCGGAGTGTCCTTCTCTACTATGAAATTACTGATGCCTCGCGTGCCCTTTTCTGGGTCAGTCACGGCAGCTATTAACACCACCTCGGCTATGGAACCATTGGTGATGAAGATCTTTTGACCGTTGATGACCCACTCGTCGCCATCTAGCACGGCCCGGGTCTTGGTCGCTCCCGCGTCGGAGCCTGCTTCCGGCTCCGTCAGGCCGAAAGCGCCCAGCTTTTCGCCCCTAGCCATGGGGACGAGGTACTTCCGTTTCTGCTCCTCGGTGCCGAAGAAGTAGATGGGCTCGCAGGCCAAAGATGTGTGGGCATCCAAGGTGATGGCGGTGGAGCCACACGCTCGGGCGATCTCCTCCAAGGCGATGGTGAAGCTGACGTTGTCGGCTCCAGCCCCACCGTATTCCTCAGGGATGGGAAGACCCAATAAGCCCAGAGGGGCCATCTTGTGTATGGTCTCCCAGGGGAACTCCCCGGTCTCGTCCGTCTCCTGGGCAATGGGCATGATTTCCCTTTCGGCGAAATCTCGCACCATCTTGCGGATCATCTGTTGCTCCTCGGTGAGTTCGAAGTCCATCTTTGATTCCTCCTTGGTCGGATGGTCAGTTGGTCAGATAGTCCTTGGTCATTGGTTCATTGGTCATTTTGATGGTCACCTTATCGTCAACAACTCTCATCTCCTCGTCCAGGACTCGCAGGCGGGCCATGGTGGAGAGAAGATAGAGCCCAACCTCGATCTGGTATTCGCCTGAAGGCGCTTCGTAGGAGAGGCGAACTGAGTGGACGTCTTCGATGATTTCACCCTCCTTCCACTGGCTAGTAGGATAGGTACCGTGGACAGGCCCTATGTCCTGCTGGCCCCATATCCGTTGCTCTTCATCGAGGATGTGGACGAAAACGGTGTAGTCCTCGTCCATCCTCTGCAGGCACTGCCAGGTGAGGGAGAGCTCCAAGGCCTCTCCGGGGCGAACCTGCCGTCGGTCGAGGCCGGATCCTAAAAGTAGGATTCGGTTATCGAAGTTGATCGCCGGGCAGCCAGCCAGAGGGGTGCTGCGTACTTGAATGGGCCGCAGGGGGCACCACTCGCTCGGGGGAGCCAGCCAATGGCTCCTCACCGGCAGCATCTCGCTCGAACCGTGGCTTAACCCCACCAGCAAACCGACCTCACCCGTGGTTGAAGGCATTATCAGGTCGTGGCTCGTCTGTACAATCTGGCCCACCCCCCAGCACGAAATCGGATACTGACCGAAGAGGGGAGGGACATTCTCTTGCCAGAAGGCACTCCCGGCCTCATCAACCATCTGCAAGGCGATGTTATGGTCCCCTGTGCCTTCGCGCAGCCTCTGCCAGTACAGGGTCAAGGTTGCCTGTCCATTAGGGCGGACGAAGCTGGGCCGATCGTAGCCCAGTAGAATCAGCTCATCGCGGTGCCCTGAGCCTGTCGAAGGGTCGAAGCTGGCCCGCAGGGGGTAAGGGATGGCTAAATCCTCCGGAGGTGGCCAAGTCTCCCCCTCCAGTACGTGAACGCGGCCCAGAAGGAGGTGATCGGCTTGCGGTGAGCCCTGTCTAACCGCATCGGTCTGGTCAACAGAAATCCCCTCTTGGCTGAAAGGCGGGAAAAGGCCCACTTCCAGCCTGTACATGCCCGGGGGCATGGCCTTGCTGATAGCCAGCTCGTGGAAGTCGGGAACGATCTCCCCAGGGTGCCAGGCGACCGTGGGGTAGTAGTCATTTACGGGATGACGCCCTTCTTCCTCCAGCCAGACGTGGCCGCTCTCGCTCTGTGGTGAGCCCTGTCGAACCGTCACCAGGCGTAGGCGAACATGATAGTTGGCGTCTATCTTGCTCATAGCCTGCCAAAACAGGGTCAGGCGCAGATGGTTCGGTGGCTCGATAGTCAAAGAATCAGCGTCGTAGCCCAAGAGACGAATGCTCTGGCCAAAGCCCGTGGATAGGGGCCGCTCGATAGGCGGCGGATGGGTGAGGGGTGTCATGCCCACCTCCACCAGGGGACCCAGAGAGCGCAGGTGGAATCGCCCCTCCAGGCCCGGCAGATAGCGGGCCAGGTAGATTGGTTGACCTTGAGCTAACCGGGTTTCTAGTTGCTGGCGATAGCCCGCCTCGTCGCCCATGACGATGATATCGAGATCGGGCCGTATGCCCTCCACCCGCTGGAGATAGTAAAGGGGCGCTATTTTCTCGCTGTCGGCCAGGATCGCGGCCCCGTGAGGCAAATCCAGCCCCAGGACGTATTGACCCCATCGGTAGGCCTCCCAGCCGTGACGGCTCATATCCACCTGCGGGAGGTTGGTCCAGACCAGGTTGAGAGGCAGGAGGGCAGCAAGTAGCAGGAAGCAGGGGGCAAACTTGCCAGCTTGCAGCTTGCCACTTGCCAATCGCCACAAAGGGTAGAGCCCCGCTCCGATCCATAAGGCGAAGATCAGGTGGGCGGGGATGATGAAGGCCGAGATGTCGGGCACGTAATAGCTGAGGCTGTAGATGAAGTAGGCGACATAAGCGGCCAGCAAAAGAATGGCTTCCCTTCGTCTTTTTGTGAACAGCCAGACCAGGCCCAGCAGCCCCAGGATCAGCCCGACTCGACCGTACTGCTCCAGGAGCAGGCGGGCGAGGATGAGGTAGCGCTCAGGGGCTTTGAGCCAGGCGTCCCAGTGGAGGGCGCCGCGGAAGCGGCTGCCCAGCACCCAGTTGGCAAACTCACCCAGAGCCATGGGGCGGCCGTGGAGGGCTGGCCAGCGCAAGGGGATGTAGAGATAGACCGATAGGCCCAGCAAAAAGAGACCCACTGTGATCAGTACTCTCTTCAGGTTGGTGAAAAAGTGGCGCTTGGTCAGCATTGGACTTTGGACAAACCCGGGGAAGCGGTCAGAAACCAGGTTTTTGAACCCTTTGCATCCAAAATATGCGCGATTGCTGGCATTTTCGATGCCCCGAGAAGCACTTTTGAGCGAAAAACCTGGTTTCTCCCACTTTGTCCAAACTCCGGTCAGCAATGCGTAGATGGCTATGGCCGGAGCCAGGAGGGCCATGGTAAGGTGGTTGGTCAGGCTGAGGCCGTAGACGAAAGCAACGAGCAGCTTCCCAGCTCCTGGCTTAAGCCAGGAGCTGGCTTTCCAGAGCAGATAGAACGCCAGGGCCACGAAGAATGCATTGAGGGTATACACCTCCGCGATCACCGCCTGGGACCAGAAGGTGCGCGAGAAGGCGAAGGTCAGGGTGGCCAGCAGGCTGGCGGCTCGATGCTGGGTCAAACGCACCAGGCAAAGATAGAGGCAGATGACGGCCAAGCTGGCGAAGAGGGGAGAGATGAGATTGACCCGATAAGCGACGTTGCCGATGGGAAGCAGCGTGAAGAGCTTCCCCAGAAGAATGTACAGAGGGTAGCCAGTAGGGTGAGCAACACCCAGGGTGTAGGAGACAACCTGGAACTCGAAACTGTCGGCCTCGCCTACTGTGGGCGAGAGGGTGCTCAGATAGACGACGAAGGTCAGGACGAATAGGCCCACGGGAATCGCTCTCTCCGCCCAACGTTGGCTGACGATTCCCCTCCTGAGCAGGGCTTTGGCTTTGAGGGCGATGACGAGGAGGAGACAGCCGCACAGCAGCACTTTGGCCTGCAGGGGGTTCACTTCCCTTTGTGCCAGGTAGAGGAGTAGTAAAAAGAGGGGGGTGTAGGTGAAGGCGTCGTCGGCGAGGGCCCTTCGGCTACGCTCAGGACAGGCCTGGGCCAGCGGCATCTTGCCTTGTCGAGCGCAGGCTGCTGAATAGAGACGCCAAAGAACGAGGAGGGCAAAAGCAACAGCCAGCGACAAGAGGGCTGTCCGGAGTAGGGAATTGAGTCCTGGCAGGGTGTGGTAGTAGTTTTCTGCCAGGAAGCGGCTGGTGAAAGCGCCTAAAGTCAGGCCAGCCCCTAACACAAAAATTCCAAATTCCAAATTCTCAGGGGGCTACCTCGAGAGCCATGTTGTCCAGGTATCCGAAAGCTCGCGCAAAGTCAGTGCTTCTATAGAAATACTCCTGGCCATCGTAGGGATCGTTTACCCAGAAGCCCTCTTGGTTGTAGCCTGTTATTACCACCGTGTGCTCGTAATTGACCATCTTTACTTTTTGCCCTGTACTTAGCGTTATTTCCACGGGCTCTTGCACCCAAAGCCTGTAGGTTACCCAGGCTATGACCGGATGCTTCCTGTCCAGAGCTCTCTTTATCCCCTCCAACCCATCCTGTACATAAGTGGCTTCCAGGCCGTTCGCTATCAGGACTTTTCTAATGGGATTGGCATACACCCCGTAATCCGTTAAACCGCCAGGGGCGCCGTCCAGCCTACCTCTAAAACCCAAGTCGGGGTTTTCGTCTCTCGGCAGCGCTTTGATGATCTCTTCCTCACTTAGAGAAACCCCATGGAAGTTGGCCACCATTGAGGCGGCCGATGCCTCGCAAGTTAAGCTATGAGCTTGCTTGTAGCGCGGTGCATCCAGCTTCACCTCGACCGGGCAGGTCTTCTCCTCCAGCTTCGTATTCTTCAACGACTCCATATCGCTGGCCAGTTTCTCAATTTCCAAACGTATGGCCGTCTGATCTCGTCGAAGGGCCTCAATATCCGTCCCGAGTGCGGTAACGCTCCTGATGACTTGAGACGATACCACCTTTTCCAAACTCTCCACCTTATCGGTGAGGGCTGCAATGTCTCGTTGTGTGACATATTGCTCTTTTTTTAGGGCTTCTATCTCGGCCCTCAGGTCGCCGACTTCGCTATCCTTCCGGGCGGAATAAAGCATGCTGGCAATAAGCAAGGTTGCCAGGAGAGCGCTGGCGACCAGTACAATCAGCGAGATGGTCAAGATTTGTGGAGGGATAACAGAGCGTTGCTTTGCTTTCACGATAAGCCTTACTCCGGACTTCGGCGAGCCCTCGGCCCTGAGGCTCAGTCCGAAGGCTCAGTCGAGCCGTGAATCAAGATGCCGGGGTTGGCGTTGGCTGCGGTTCGGGCAGGCCGAAATAGTGGCGCAGAATCTCGACGGCAATAGGCACGGCGGTGGTCGTTCCCTCGCCTCCACCAGCGACGAAGATCACCAGGGCAATCTCCGGTTCCTCAGCGGGGGCGAAGGCCGTGAACCAGGCATGGGTGGGCAGATGCCCCTCCTCATCGAGGGGTCCAGGGTACTCAGCGGTGCCCGTCTTGCCGGCCACCTCTACCTCCTCTAATTTGGCCCGCCGGGCAGTGCCCCATTCAACGACCATCCGCATCCCCTCGCGAACCGTGGCCAGGTTCTCCTCCGAGACGGGTACCTGGCCGATGACCTCTGGGGCGAAAGGTCGGATCACCTGGCCCTCTGCGTCGGTCACCTGGTAGACGATCTGGGGCCGGTAGAGCGTCCCCCCGTTGGCAACTGCTGTGGTGGCATTCAGGAGTTGCAGGGGGGTGACCAGGATGAAGCCCTGGCCGATGGCTACGTTGTAAGTGTCGCCAGTAGTCCAGCCCTCGGCGTAGTTCAGCCTCTTCCACTTTTTGGTGGGCACCAGCCCAGGGGCTTCCCCCGGGAGGTCGATGGCCGTCGGTTGGCCCAGTCCGAAAAGGTGGGCATATTCGCTCAGTCGTTCCAGTCCCAGGCCTTCGAACTCTTTGAAGCCTCCCGCAACTTGATAGAAGAAGATGTCACAGGATTGAGCAATAGCCTGGACGATGTTCAGCGGACCGTGGCCCCGCCCATATTTGTGGATCCAGCAGTAAAATTGTTGGGCTAACTCGGGATCGTCGGGAAAGTACCTGTTGGGCAGCCAGAGGGTCCCCGGGCAAGCTAGAGTCGTTCTCCTGTTGACAACACCCTCCTCCAGGGCAGCGGCAGCGGGAACGATCTTGAAGGCAGAGCCCGGCGGATATTGGCCGCTGACAGCGTGGTTGACCAAAAGCTTCCTGGGATCTTCTTTCAACCGAGCCCAATCCTCTTGGGAGATGCCGCCTGCAAAGAGGTTGTTGTCATAACTGGGCAGAGACACGAGGCTCAGAATCTCGCCGGTTTGGGGGTTCATGGCGATAGCTACGCCACATTCGGACTCGGCTTTCTCCAGGCCCTGGCGCAGGGCGTCCTCCGTGAACTGTTGCAGGTCCAGGTCAATAGTTAGGATCAGGTTGTGGCCCAGCAGGGGAGGCTGAGGATCTCCCACCGCTCTGACCTCACGCCCGGCCACGTCCACCTCGATGTACTTGTACCCCTTGCTGCCGCGCAGTTCCTCATCGAAAGTTAGCTCCACGCCAGTCAGCCCCACCTTGTCGTTGTTGGGGTCGTAGCCCCGCTCTGCATAGGTCTCCGCCTGCTCGCCAGGGATGTGCCCCATGTAGCCGATGATGTGGGAAATCAGGTCCCCGCTGGGGTACTGGCGGATGGGATCGATCTCAATGAGCACGCCAGGCAGGTCCAGGTGCTCCTCCTCAATGACGAAGACGGTGTCGCGGTCTACATTAGTCTTAATGGTGAGGGGGCGATAAGGGGCACTATCGCGCGCCTCGTCAACCATCTCCTTGAGGCCTCGTCGGGGAGAGAAGGGGCCAGCGGAAGTCGTCGCCGTGCTGGCGGGAATTCCAAGGAGGGCCGATAGGCGGGAAAAAACGGCCATTTCCTCCTGCTCATCTTCGGGTAGATAGGCTGGTATTATAGTGACGGCGAAGCTGGGGATGTTCCGTACCAGGATGCGGCCGTAGCGATCGTAGATGACGCCGCGGGCGGCCTCGGTGGGCACCAGGCGGAAGCGGTTGCGGTCGGCCATCAGTTGATAGCGTTCGCCCTCGACGATTTGCAGCCGCCACATTTGGAGGGCAAAGGTTAGGAAGACCAGGATGACGATACCACGAAAAGCCCAGAGTCTTCTTTTAAGATCAGATGGGTTCATCTTTTTCTCCATATCTTACCAAGCCATTTCCTCTGGCCCTGTTCTACGGTGGAGCCAATGCAGGGCTTTGTAAATAAAGGGTGCTAACAACACGTTGAGCAAGGTAGAGGGCAGCACCACTTTGATCAGGCTGTCTGTCCATGCTATCGAACAGCCCCTCGCATACAGCAGGAGGAGGAAGAATAAGTTGTAGGCCAGGGTGGCAATTAGAGTCGCGATCAGGGGAAGGGCGATGTGGGTGCGGAAGACGCTCAACTCTCCCAGGCCAGCCAGCAAACTGAGGGCCACAAGGGCCACTGTAGAGGTTCCAAAAGGGGCGCCTGAGAATAGGTCCAGTCCTATTCCTCCGACCAGGGCCCAGATCACGCCCTCTTTTGCTCCTCGCAAGAGGCTCCAGGAGATTACCACCAGGAGCAAAAGGTTGGGCTTCACGCCCAGGATGGTCAGATGGGGCACCATCGTCGTTTGTATTATGACGATGGCGCTTAGCAGCAGGATAGTGGCATAAATGTTTATGGCGACTCACCTCGATCAGACCTTAGTACTTTGTCTTAGGGGACCAGTCTTTCAAAATCAGCAGGCAAGAAGTTGGTGATGACCAGGACTATCTCCAGGTTGTTGAAATCTACGGTGGGCCGAATGTGGGCCTCCTGAAACATCTCAATGTCGCGCTGTTGGACGGCTGTAACCTGGCCGATGATCAACTTCTTGGGGAAATTGCCTCCCAGGCCCGAGGTGAGGACTATGTCGTTGACGTTAACCGTCTCCCCCTGGGGGATATACTTCATTACCAAGCTCCCGCCGACGTGACCCTCTACCACTCCTGTGGCCCGGGAGCTCTGGATTAGAGCGTTCACAGAGCTAGAAGGGTCAATGATCAACATCACCTTGGCCCAGTTGGAGCCTACGTCGGTGATGCGCCCCACCAGCCCCCGCTCGGCGACCACGGGCATGCCCTTTTCGATTCCCTGCTGGGAACCCAGGTCAATGATAAGGTAGCTTAGGAAGTTGCTGGGGTCGCGGCCGATAACCCGGCCTTTTACCTCTGCCGCTTTGTAACTGTGAGTGGGGTTGGCCTGGGTGAAGTTTAGCAGCCGGCGCAGGGTCTCGTTCTCGGACTCAATCTCCTTCAGACGCACATTCTCGATCATCAGGCTGTCGGCCAGGCTTTGCAAGTCCTCGTTGCGGCGGCGCAGTTCCCTGAGATCCCGTGTAGTCTGGGTCAGGTCGCTGAGGCTGTTGGCCAGGGAGGTTAGTTTCCCTTGAACAGGGACAACAAAGCGCAGCGCCAAATCTTCAATAGGCTGCAGTCGTTCATTCTGATCCAAAGCAAGTCCGGCTAGGCTCAGCAGAATGAGGATGATTAACACTGTGGATCTGGTTGGCAGATGCTTCACCAGAGTTCACTCCTTCGCTCGATTGCTAGACGTGACCTGTCCCCTTATCGTGTCGTGCTGGCTAGGATCTTGCTCAAGCTATCCAGATCCTCCAAGACCATGCCCGCTCCACGGGCCACGCAGGTCATCGGTGCCTCGGCCACGTATACGTTCATCTTCGTCTCTTCGGCCAACCGTTCGGCCATGCCCCGTAATTGGGCCACGCCGCCGGCTAGGGCGATGCCTTGCTCCATCAGGTCGGCCACCAGCTCAGGGGGAGTTTCGTCGAGGGCACTCTTGACCGTGTCTACAATGACATTCAGGGAATCGGATATCGCTTCCCGAATCTCCACACTGCTCACCTCGATTGCTTGTGGCAGGCCGGTGATGAGGTTGCGCCCCCGCAGGGTCATAGTCTTTTCCTCAGGCAGGGGATAGGCGGAACCTATTTCGATCTTGGCCCTTTCGGCCATCCGCTCGCCAATGAGGATGTTGTACTTCTGGCGAGCATATTGCACTATGTCTTCGTCCATCTCGTCGCCGGCCACACGAATTGAGCGGCTGATCACGATCCCTCCCAGGGCAAAGACGGCCACCTCTGTCGTACCACCCCCGATGTCTACGATCATGCTGCCCACTGCTTCGGTGATAGGCAATCCGACTCCGAGCGCAGCAGCCATTGGTTCCTCGATGAGGTAGGCCATGCGGGCCCCGGCTGAGATAGTGGCGTCGTAGACGGCCCGCTTCTCTACCTCAGTGCAGCCGTTGGGGATGCCAACCACTACCCTAGGTCGGGGAACGGGCAGGATCACTTGGTCGTGCACTTTCGTAATAAAGTAGCGGAGCATCTTCTCGGTGATATCGAAGTCGGATATAACGCCATCGCGCAGGGGGCGAATGGCCACGATGTTGGCCGGGGTGCGCCCCACCATCTCCTTGGCTTCACTGCCGATGGCTAGTACCTTCTTGCTCTTCTTCTCGATGGCTACCCAGGACGGCTCATTGATGATGATGCCCTTTCCGCGCACGCTAACCAGGGTATTAGCTGTGCCCAGATCAATGCCGATGTCCAGGGAAAACAGGCCTAAAAGGGCGTTTAGTGGATTGAACACTTAATTCTCCTCCTGTTGGATAATGCTCATGGGCTAACACTCTATGCCCTAAGCTATCGAATATTATACCACAAATCACGCAATTGAAAAAGTTGACAAAAAGTCAATGGTGCGGTAGAATGAGATTGAACCATTCTCTCGGCCAGTTAGGGCATGCCCGAGCTAGATAGGGGGTTGCGGGGACTTTAACTTGCCCCAGCATGGCCCGGCTGACTATGATCTCTGTCAGCGCTGCGGAACTTGTGCAGATCTTTGCCGCTTCGGTGCCCGCACCCTGGGCGATAGGCTGGAACTTGGGCGAGTGCTGTGGCTGTGGGCTCTGTGCCCAGCATGGTACTCACGGGGCCGCGCAGATGGTGCAATGAAGTTATGGCCGTCAGAGGGAGGCGAGGCCTATGTAGCCTATGCTCAACGATTAGCCATCCAAGAGATAAAACTACTTTAGGAGGTAACATAATGGAGAAAAAAGTCGGAGAGGTTACGCACTATTGGAGCAAGATCGGTGTGGCCGGCATCAAACTCACCGGTACCCTGAGCCAGGGCGAGACCATTCGCATCAAGGGGGCCACTACCGACTTCGTGCAGAATGTGGGTTCCATGGAGATCGAGCATCAGAAGTTCGAGACTGCTGAAAGGGGCCAGGAGGTCGGCCTCAGGGTCGAGGAGAAGGTACGCCGGGGGGATACGGTGTACAAGGTGGAATAGTTGTGGATGTCCTATCGAAGGTCCGCCAGACCATCGGCCGACATGGTCTCTTGGTTGGGGGTGGGACGGTGGTGGTTGGCGTCTCCGGCGGCCCCGATTCCCTGTGCCTCTTGCACGTCCTGGACCGCTTACGTGAGGGTTACGGGATCGCGCTGCATGTGGCCCACCTCGATCATCGGATCCGGGGTTTGGAGTCGAAGGAGGATGCAGCTTTCGTGGCCAAGCTGGCTGAGGAATGGGGATTGCCGGCCACCGTCGAAGCCCGCGACGTACCGCGGCTGGCCAGGGAGAGCAAGCTGGCCATCGAAGAAGCAGCCCGCCAAGTCCGGTACTCGTTTTTGGGTCAGGTCGCCCAGGCGGTCGGGGCGAGGAGAATCGCTGTAGGCCACAACGCCGATGACCAGACGGAAACCATTATCATGCATTGGCTCCGGGGGGCGGGGCTAGCTGGCCTGCGGGGTATGCTGCCTCAGACCGATCTGGGGGAGATGCGCCTGGAGGCTGCCTGGCCCGATCACCCTCCCTTGGACATTCAACTGATCCGCCCCGTGCTGGAGACATCCCGCGCCGAGATCGAGGCCTACTGCTTGGAGTGTGGATTTAAGCCGCGCTTTGATCGCTCCAACCTGGACACCACCTATTATCGCAACCGGCTGCGCCATGAGCTGATCCCCCACCTGGAGAGCTACAACCCCAACATCCGGGAGGTGTTGTGCCGTTCGGCTCAGATCATCGGCGACGATTACAACTTTTTGCAGGCCGAACTGGAACGCGTCTGGCCAGCGGTCGTTTCCTCGGAATCGGGAGAGGCCATCACCTTCGATCTGGATCGCTGGCGGGCTTTGCCCACCAGCCAGCAGCGTTCCATCCTGCGGGAGGCCGTCCATCGCCTGCGCAGATCTCTGCGCAACATCAACTGGATCCACACTGAGAACGCCTTGTCGGCCTTGAGGGCGAAGCCAGCGGGAACCCAGGTCACCTTGCCCCAAGGCCTGATGCTCTCCATTGCCTATCATGATTTCACCGTAGCTGACGAGGGTTATGTGCCCGAAGTGGGCTGGCCCCTTCTCCTTGTGGAAAGCCTCCCAGTGGCAGTGCCGGGGGTTACAGAGCTGCCCGATTCTGGCTGGTATCTCGAAGCTGCTATCATCGAGCGGGAAGAGTTTCGCGAGGATTACCTGGATAATCTCAATCCCTGGCAGGCCTTCCTGGAGTACGAGAGGGCAGGCTCGGAGTTGGTGCTGCGCCAGCGTCGATCTGGCGATTGTTTTCAGCCTCTGGGCCTGGGTGGCCATGAGAAGAGTCTCCACACCTTTATGATTGATCTCAAGATACCGCGCCCCCTGCGGGTTCTCGTCCCCATTGTAGCCTCGCCTCGGCACATCATCTGGGTGGCTGGCTGGCGCATTGATCAACGGGCCAAAATCACCGCTAAAACAGAGCGCATCCTGCATCTGGCCTTCCGCTTGGTGGACAGCTCTTGAGTAGGAGGGGCTCACCTTCGTTTGCCTTTTTCGCTGAAAGAGGGTAGAATGGTAAAGTCAACCGCATAGTTCGTTCTCCGAGCCATGCGACCTAAGGGCTGTAGAAGTCTATGGCGCATGGCCGCAGTGGGTGCCTGGACTTGTCCAGAGCGCTCCAATGGTACGGATGGAAACGCCCGTGCCCCCCGTCATTTGGAAAGGAGGACTGAAGTCACTGTTTATCAGCGCCTCCTTTCCAATGGGGCGCTGAAATTCTTGTGGAGAACGGTGTCCTGAGCCTGCGTCGTCCTGAGCCCTTTGTCCCTGGGCCAAAGGACCAGGGGCCTGTCGAAGGGTCGAAGGAAGGTAGGGGCAGATGAAGCAAGAAATAGCGGCTCAAATCAAGGGGTCATTAACCGAAGGCAGGTTGCCTTGTGCATCGGCCCTCAAGATCGCGCGGAGGTTAAGAGTCAGCCCACACCAGGTGAGCGAGGTGGCCAATGAGCTTGACGTCAAGATCTCCCGCTGTCAATTGGGCCTCTTCGGCTATGGATCCAAGGGCAAGTTCCTGGAGCCAGCGCAGGAGGTGGAAGGGGAATTAGAAGCGAGGATCAGGGACCGGGTAGTTGAGACGTGTCTACCTTGCACAACGGCCTGGGACATCGCTCGAGAGCTAACGATAGAACGAATTGACGTAGGCAGGGCGGCTGAAGGGTTGAGTATCAGAATCACTCAATGCCAGTTGGGATGTTTTCCCTGATGAAGAATCTCCGCCCTTTTTTCTCTAAGGGCTCGGCCTACGGGAGACGGGTGATAGAGTGTGGCTGGAAACGGCCACGCCTCCCGTGCTTGGAAAGGAGAATGGACGCCAGGCAGTCAGCAGGCCGGCGCCCCCCTCTTTCCAGGTGGATTCCGGCTTTTTGTAGCGAGCATAAGCGGCGGCAGGACACAAAGCCGGGCTTCTGATTCAACAAAAACATAGCAGTGTGCGTAGGTCTCCGACCCATTGCCCCTAAGGGCTGAGCCTAACGGGGGATGGGCGATAGGGTGGGGTTGGAAACGGCCACGCCTCCCGTGCTTGGAAAGGGGACTTGGGCTGGTGTGGGTCTTCCATCAGATCGCTCCCATCTGCCCCTTTCTTGCGCGGGCAAAGGGGAAGGGGGTGATGGGACGCACAACTGACCCAGTGCAGAGTGGACGTGAACGCAGATCAAAATCTCACTAAGGAGGAAGACTCACGATGAAAAAGCGAATACTCTGGACACCTGTAGCCCTGGTGGTAGCACTGGCCCTGGTGGCTGGCTGTATGCCAGCACCGCCCGCGCCGCCGACCGCTGCCCCTGAGCAGCCCGCTCTGGAGGGAAAACTGATTGTTTTCCACGCTGGCAGCCTGACCGTGCCGATGAAGGCCCTGGCGGAGGCTTTCCAGGCCAAGTACCCCGGGGTGACCTTCGAGACCGAGGCCTCTGGCAGTAACGCAGCCGCCCGTAAGATCAGCGAGTTAGGCCGCCAGGCCGACCTGATGACGTCGGCCGACTACACGGTCATTGACAAGTTGCTGATTCCCGACTTCGCCGGCTGGAACATCCAGTTCGCCCGCAACACGATGGTGATCGCCTACGCCGACGAGTCGCAGTACGCCGACGACATCAACGCTGACAACTGGTACGAGATCCTCACCCGCCAGGGGGTGATCTACGGCCACTCCGATCCCGACGCTGACCCCTGCGGCTACCGCACGCTGATGGTCTGGCAACTGGCCGAGGAGCACTACGGACTGCCCGGATTGAACGCCAGGCTAGAGGAGCACTGCCCGCTGGAGAACGTGCGTCCCAAGTCGGTAGTATTGATCGCCCTCTTGGAATCGGGTGACATGGACTACGCCTGGGAGTATCGGTCGGTGGCCGTGCAGCACGGCATGAAGTTCGTCGAACTGCCGGACGAGATCAACCTGAGCATGGTCGAACACGCCGACTTCTACAGCCAGGCGACGGTGGAGATCGCTGGCAAGGAGCCGGGGACTACCATGACTATGGTGGGCAAGCCGATTGTCTACGGCGTGACCATCCCGAAGAATGCTCCCAGCCCGGAGTTGGCCCTCCACTTCGTGAAGTTCCTCATTGGCCCCGAGGGGCAGGCGATCATGGAGGAGCAAGGCCAGCCGCCCATCGTGCCGCCGGTCGCCGATGATAGAAATGCTCTGCCTGCCGTGTTGCAGACGTTGGTCAGGTAGACGATAAGCAAGTACATGTTGCGTATTCCGTATTGCGTAACAATCACCCATACGGAATACGCCGTACGAAAGACGGAATAGATATGAGAGCCTTATTTGCTGACAAGATGCGAGTATCGTTCGTCGGGCTCGGATCGCTGCTGATCCTGTTCGTCGCCTGGCCCCTGCTGCGGACGATCACGGCCTCCGGCCCGGCAGTGCTTTGGCGGACGCTTTTGGACGAGGAGGTGCGCCGCTCCATCGGCTTGACCTTCTACGCCTCCTTAATCGCCACCGCTATCGCCTTCGTCTGCGGCGTCCCGCTGGCCTACCTGCTGGCGCGGGCGGACTTTCCGGGCAAGCGGTTGATCGAGGGCATCATTGACGTCCCCATCGTCGTCCCCCACTCGGCGGCCGGCATCGCACTGCTGATGGGCTTCGGGCGGCACACTCCGCTGGGCAAAGCCTTCGGGCTCGTCGGCCTCAAGTTCGTCTCCGCGGCGCCGGGCATCGTCATCGCTATGCTCTTCGTCAGCCTCTCGTTCCTGGTCAACGCAGCGCGGGAGGGGTTCGAGGCGGTTGACCCCCGCCTGGAGAGGGTGGCGCGCACGCTGGGCGCATCGCCCTGGCGGGCCTTCTGGCGCGTCTCCTTCCCGCTGGCCTGGCGGAGCATCCTTTCGGGCATGATCTTGATGTGGGCGCGGGGGCTCAGCGAGTTCGGGGCCGTCGTCATCCTGGCCTATCACCCAATGGTCGCCCCCGTCCTCCTCTACGAGCGATTCGAGTCTTTCGGGTTGAATTACGCCAGGCCGATAGCCACATTGATGATCCTGATCTGCCTGGCTACCTTCGTGGCGTTGCGGTTGATAGCCGGAAGGGGGGAGAAAAGGGCGTGAAGGGTCGCGGAAGCGTAGAGATAAGATACTTGTGGGTTGACCTCGAGGAATTCCGCCTGTGCGACATCAACCTCGACATCACCGACGGCGAGTACTTCATCGTCCTCGGCCCCACCGGTGCCGGCAAGACTGTCCTCCTGGAGACCATCGCCGGGTTGCATCAACCCCGCAAAGGGCGCATCCTCCTGGCTGGCGAGGACGTAACCCACGCCCCGCCCGAGCGGCGCGGGACCGGCTTCGTCTACCAGGACTATGCCCTGTTTCCTCACCTCAGCGTAGCAGGGAACATCGCCTTCGGGCTGAGACTGCGGAGGATGGGCCGGGGCGTCATTGAGGAGCGCGTGACCGCCATCGGCCGGTTGCTGGGCATCGAGCACCTGCTCCGCCACGTGCCGGGAACGCTGAGCGGCGGTGAGGCCCAGCGTGTGGCTTTGGCTCGGGCCCTGGTCGTCGAGCCGAGGCTCCTCCTCCTCGACGAGCCCCTGAGCGCCCTCGACCCTGAAACCCGAGAGGCTTTGCAGCGGGAGCTGGGGCGGATCCACCAGGAGCTGGGCACCACCACCATCCACGTCACCCACGACTTCGAGGAGGCGGTGGCGCTGGGCGATCGGATCGCCGTCCTCAAGGAGGAGCGGTTGGGCGATTCGAGGCGCGAGGGCCGGATCGTGCAGGTGGGGACGCCGGAGGAGATCTTCCGCCGCCCGGCCAACGAGTTCGTGGCTCGCTTCGTGGGGGTGAGGAACATCTTCCGGGGCGAGGCGCTCTCAGAGGAGAGCGGCTACAAGCTCGTCTCTCTCGACCCTTCGGCAGGCTCAGGGCACCGTGGGGTGGAGATAGTGGCGGTGACTGAGCTCGAGGGCCCGGTGCACGCCTCAATCAGGCCGGAGGAGGTCGTCCTCTCCAGGGAGCCGCTCCGTTCCAGTGCGCGCAACGCCTTTCGGGGCCAGATCGTGAGCATCTCGGATAGGGGGACGGTCGCTTACGTCACCGTTCGCATCCCGCCCGACTTCATTTGTATGATCACCAGGAGGTCCCTGGAGGAGATGAACCTAAGGGAGGGGATGTGGGTTCACATCGCTTTCAAGGCCTCGGCAGTGCATGTGTTTTAAATGACCAATTAGGATTTTGTCATTGGTCATTGGGATTTGAGATCATGCCCTATCTAGATGCTTTTAATCGCCCCATCAGCTATCTGCGCGTCTCGGTGACGGACCGCTGCAACCTGCGCTGCATTTACTGCATGCCGCCAGAGGGGATTCCCTGGCGTCCTCACAGGGAGATCCTGCGCTATGAGGAAATCGAGCGAGTGGTGCGGGCTGCGGCTAGTCTAGGCATCAGCAAGGTACGCCTGACTGGCGGCGAGCCCCTAGTGCGCTTAGGCATTGCATATTTGGTAAGGCTGATCGCCGCTGTCCCCGGCGTTGATGATCTGGCCATTACCACCAACGGTTCCTTATTGGTTGACCATGCTGAGGAACTAGCCAGTGCAGGTTTGAAGCGGGTCAATGTCAGCCTCGACACCTTGAAACCGGAGAGATACAGCCGCATCACCCGCCTGGGCGATCTGTCCAATGTCTTGGAAGGGATTGCCGCTGCTGAGCGAGCAGGCCTGCGGCCTCTCAAGATCAACAGCGTGGTAGCGCGGGGGATGAACGACGACGAGGTACTGGACTTCGCCCGCCTGACGCTGGAACGGGAATGGCACATCCGCTTTATCGAGATAATGCCCCTTGGCCAATGGCAGGGGGTAGATGGTGAGTGGGAGAACAGCATCGTTACGGCCGCGGAGATGCGGCAGAGAATCGAGACTGATCTTGGACCGCTTGAGCCGGTGAGGGCTAGTATGGGCAACGGCCCAGCACGTTACTATCGCTTGCCAGGTGCTTTGGGCACCATTGGCTTTATCAGCCCCGTCAGCGGCCACTTCTGCTACCAGTGCAACCGTTTGCGCCTGACTGCCGATGGCCGCCTGCGCCCCTGCCTCCTCTCGGACTACGAGATAGACCTGCGCACGGCCCTGCGCCGGGGAGCTGGCGTGGCGGAGATCAGGGAGCTTATCATTCATTCGATTGTGACCAAGCCTGAACGGCATCACCTCGATGAGGGCATAATCCCGCGACGTCGGGTAATGTCCGAAATTGGAGGCTGAAATTCTCTTGACAACCCAATTCAGGTATGATATAGTTTATCAGCACTTTTTGGGTTTCGCCCCCTGGAGGGAGTGGGTATGAAGTACGGCGTCTGCAACTGGATCTTTGGAGATGAGCCGCTGGCCGAAACGGCGGCCCGTTTGGCCTGCCTCGGCTACGATGGGTTGGAGCTGAAGGGGGATCTGGAGCTTTATGACCCCGCCGAGGTAAAGGCTGTCCTGGACGACCATGGGCTGACGGTGCTCTCCCTCACCCCAGGCGACGTGGATCTGCCGCATCCCGACTCCGAAGTGAGGGCTAAGGCGGTGGATTATTATCTGCGCCTGTTGGACTTCTCTGCTGAGGTAGGAGCGCCTATCGTGGGATGCCACGGAGATGTGGGGCGTATCCGGCCAGTGACCACATACGAACAGGAGTACGTGAACTATGTGGTGGGAGCCCAGCGCGTCGCCGCGCGAGCTCAGGAACTGAGTGTGCAAGTGGCGGTCGAGGTTCTTAATCGCTATGAGTCCCACTTGCTAAATACCTCCGAGGAAGCAGTGCGCTTCGTTGAGGAAGTGGGAGCGCCCAACGTTGGCATTCTTTTGGATGCCTATCACATGAACATCGAGGAGGCGGACCTGGGCAGTGCCATCCTCGCGGCCGGGGAGCATCTGGTCCTTTTCCATGTCGCCGACTCCAACCGCCAGGCGGTCGGCCGTGGGCATACCGACTTCCTGGGTGTTATGCGCGCTCTCAAGGAAATCGAATACAACGGTGCCATCGTAGTCGAGTGCACGGCCTCCGGCCCCGATCCCTTTACTCCGGTCAAGGGACAAGGTTGGCGAGAGGAGGTGGAGCGCTACGTCGAAGAAACCATTAGGTTATTGCGTCATTATGAAGCCATGACTCATGGCGAAATCGCGAAGGGGGGGGCAGATGATTGAGATCAGAGAGATCAACCCAGGAAACATCGCTGATTTCTACGTGGGATGCATCCCTCCAGAGAACGAGTATCTGCGGGCAGGGAGGGAATCGGGCGCTAAGTTCATTGAAAGAACAGGCCGAGGTTTAGGTGGCTTCGTCGCCTACCAGGATGGAAATCCGGTGGGCAGGGTGGAGTTCCATCGCCTGGAGGAGAGCTTTACCGCGGTCTCAGGCGATGATCTCTACTTCATGCCCTGCATCAACGTCTTAGCGGAAGCACAGAAAAAAGGTTGCGGTCGGACGCTGATGGAGAGGGTCTTTGAGGCGACCGCGGACAGGAAGGGCCTGGTGACGGTAACCGCCGAAGGCTGGATGCCTAAGGAGTTCTTCCTGAAGATGGGCTTCGAGATCGTCGAGCAGATGGGGCCTACCTACCTGTTACAGAAAAAGCACCAGAGCGATGCCCTGTGTGCCTGGATGCGGCCTGTTTTCTCTGCCCGTGACGAGCCGGACAAGGTGAATGTGGAAGTAGTTATGAGTCATCAGTGCCCTTACGTGGCGGCAAACTACCGCAGGCTGATGGCCAAGGCTGGAGAGCTCTCTGAGAAAGTCGAGGTCACCGAGTACTTTCTCAGTGACAGGGAGAGCTTTCGTAGGTACGGTGAGATGAATTTCTACATTGACGGCCAAGCGCCTTTTTTCGGCCCCGGTCGCGAGGAGGACCTGGAGAGGATCATCAGGGAGCAGTTGGAGAAGAAGGGGTTGTGAGGTGTCAACATGTTACTTGGCTTCAACGGCGCAACCACCGTGAAGGCCACACTGCCAGAGGATATCGCTGCTGCTGGTGAGGCGGGTTTCAAAGCCCTCGAAATCTGGGCCGCGAAGATGGACACCTATCTGGCCAATCGCAGCCTCGACGACCTCAACGCACTCTTCACTCAACACCGCGTCCAGCCTGCCAGCATCAACTCCATCGAGTTCATCACCTTCCGCTCAGCGGAGGACTACGCGCTGATCAAGGCCCGTTGCCACGAGCTATGTGCCAGAGCCGATGCGCTGGGTTGCGACAAGATCGTCGTCGTGCCCAGCCCCACCCCGGAGGGAGTCGCCTCCTGGGAGGAGATCAAGGCGAAGTCGGTGCGGGTGCTGCATGACCTGTCGGACATCGCCGCTCCCTACGGGGTGAAACTGGCCTTCGAGTTCCTGGGCTTTGGCTGGTGCTCAGTGCGCACCCTGGGCCAGTGTTGGGAGATCGTGCAGGCGGTCAACAGGCCCCACGTCGGCCTGGTCATAGACACCTGCCATTTTTACGCCGGCGGCTCAGAGCTTTCGTCCATCGAAGCCGTGGATCCGGACAAGCTCCTCATATTCCACATCAACGACGTCGAGGCCCGGCCCAGGGAGACGATAGAGGATGCCCACCGCCTGCTGCCTGGCGAGGGCGTGATCCCGCTGGACGACATCCTGTCCCGCCTCAGGCAAATTGGTTTTGACGGCCTCTGCTCCATCGAGTTGCTTCGGCCAGAATATTGGGAGCGCGATCCCGCGGAACTGGCCACAGCAGCACGGGCAGCGACGATAAAGGCGCTGAAGCCCTATTTCAGGGTAGAGTGAGCTCCGTTCACGCCCTCCCTTGCAGGGGGAGGGTTGGGGTGGGGACAGATCACGCAACTTGTCGAATCAACACGCAGACCGGACACTAATCGCCATGATCAGAGGGTATCGTAGGAAAAGAGCATGCGCACATGACATCTGAGCGATTCGATACAGTTTTGGATACGACACAACAAGCAATCTCTGTACCCGGTAGGCGTCCACCGGAGAGCGAGTTGGTTTTAGCACCAAACGGCATCCCCGTCAGCCTGCGGCCTTGCTTCCAGGAGTACACCCTGGAGAAGTTGGACCCGGAGCGGGACGCCTTCACCATCATCGAGCGCACTTTGGCTCTCGGATGCCAGCCTGAGATCCAGTGGCTGTTTGCCCGCTACGGACGGGAACGAGTGCGCGAATGGGTGCGCCAGACTGGCTCGGGACGATTATCCCGCCGCCGCTTTTGTCTATGGGTGAACTACCTCGACATCCGCGATTATCGTCAGCGAAGGCGCGGCGCGTGGCCTTACTGAGCGACCCGCACTGGGAGGTAATGGTGGACTTCGACCGCGCCGACCAGCAAGCGCTGGTGGAAACCATTCCGCCCGTAGCCTGGGAGACGATCAAGGAGTTCTTCGTACAGGAGTTGCGCCGCATTGGGCGCATGTGGTTCGAGCCGGAGGGCTGAGCAGATAACAGGGGGAGGAAACACCATGGGAGGTAGCGCCGGAGAAGCTGGTGGGAGGTTTAAGGGGGTGTGAGTTGTGCCCGGCGGCTTGCCGTTGGGGCGTGCTATATGCTGTGAGAGCGAGAATCATCGACGGCGATCCGGTGCAGAGATGACGCTGTGCCGGTAATGTGCACAGCGGCTTGGAAGCGCGTTGTAGTGCTCATCCCTTACTCTATCAAACTGACCAATTTGTGTAGGGTAACGATATGGATACAGATGAGATTGAACTAGGCATAGTCAATCTCCCAGACGACTGGTGGCAATACGCAACAACCTGTCAAGCCCTATCAGAACTGTTTATTCAGCATCTGCTTAGTTTATTCTTATCAGTTGAAATTAACGGTCAGACTCAGCATGGGGTGTACACAGGTTTTCTGTTTTACTATAGAGAGCATCTCTTGTGGGTGACTGCAGGCCATGTCATTGATGAAATTAGATACATACTATCCGCCCCAAACGCGAGTATTGCAGGAATGAGATGGTTGGACAACTGTGCAATTCCTGGTGCTGAATCAATCCCTGTACATCACCGCGACATGGAGATGTTTTCAGCAAATGAGAGCGGAATTGACTTTGGTGTCGTTAAGATTCTTGGGCTTGATAGGGCAAACATTCTTAGAAACGATCAAGTGAAACCGATGACAGAGCAGGTATGGAAAAACGTACATCTTGCACAACCGGAAGGTTACTATGTTTTGGGCTATCCCAAAGAATGGGGTGAGCTTTCAGAAAAGCGTATTTCGGAGAATCAAGTATTATGCTCATTTCGAGCAAATCTTGCTTGTCTTCCTGTGAGTCGAATAGAATATCGCGGCGCCGATCCTACAGATGAATTTTGGAATGATCCTGAAGCATTCTATGGTCAGATAATGCCATTTGTTGATGTACCATGGCATCAACCTGAAAGCGTTGTAGGGATGAGTGGAGGGCCTCTGTTTTCTATTGAAAGAGACATAAATTGCCAAATTCGATATCGTTTGTTTGGAATTCAACGGAGTTGGAGGCAAGATGAGCGAATAATCCGTGCTGAACCAATTCATAGAATTATTGGGATAATGACAGAATAGGTCTGATGAGTTGAAACCTGAAGTCATAGCTCTACGAGAGGAATACGGCATATGTCCGACTACATGATCGAACTACAGAATGTGACCAAGCGCTACGGCCCCATCGTGGCCAACGACCAGATCCACCTGGGTATCCTACGGGGTGAGCTGATGACTCTGCTGGGGCCATCAGGCTGCGGCAAGACTACTGCCCTGTGCTGCATCACCGGCCACCTCACGCCCGACGAGGGGCGGGTCTTCATTGACGGAGAAGATGTGACCGACGTGCCCACCCACAAGCGCCAGTTGGGCATGGTCTTCCAGAACTTTGCCCTCTTCCCCCACATGACCGTCTAGGAGAACGTGGAGTTTCCCCTGATGATCCGAAACCTGCCCAAGGCCAAGCGGCGGGAGATGGTCATGGACGCCCTGCAGCTCATCCGCATGGAGGAATACGAGAAGCACTACCCTCGCCAGCTCTCCGGGGGACAGCAGCAGAGGGTGGGGCTGGCCCGGGCCCTGGGCTAGCGTCCCAAGGTTTTGCTCCTGGACGAGCCCCTCTCCAACCTGGACGCCAAGCTGCGGGAGGAGATGCGCTTCGAGATCAAGGACTTGCAGCGTCGGCTCGAGATCACCGCCGTCTACGTTACCCACGATCAGGCGGAGGCGTTGGCCCTCTCCGACCGCGTAGCGGTTATGAATGAGGGGCGGATAGAGCAGGTGGGCACTCCTGATGAGATTTACGATCAACCCGGCTCGCAGTTCGTGGCCGATTCCATCGGCCTGTCAGACTTCATCGAGGGCACCGTCCTCTCTGTGGGGGCCGAAAAAGCGATCGTGACTGTTGGTGATTTGCAGTTCGCTGTGCCCCCCTCACCGAAAATGCAGCCGCGCGAAAAGCTGTTGTTCTTCATCTGCCCCAACGACATTGATCTCTTCCCGCCTAGCCACCCTGGCGGCGAGAACAGCTTCGGCGGTGTGGTGAGCAAGATGACATATTTGGGTGGTAAGATAGATTATCGAATCGCCGTTGGCCGGAGCCTGGAGCTGCGGGTGCAGACCGATGGCAAGGTGCGCTTCGAGCGGGGCGAGAGCGTGCGCCTGCAATTGCCTGTGGATAGGTGCAGGGCGATAGTGAGAGACTAAGGTATTGAGTAGATTGCGCCTGGTTGTGATTGACATTGATGGCTGCCTCACCCATGGCGAGGCTCAGCCCTGGAACTTTGAGGCCCTGAAGCACATCGCCCAGTTGAACCGACGGGCTCAGAAGGATCCGACCAAATTGGCGGTTAGTCTCTGCACTGGGCGGCAGGAGCCCTACGTTGAAGTCATGATGCAAGCCATTGACGCCCACCTGCCGGGTATCTACGAAAACGGCGGTGGGCTCTATTTTCCCCGTGATTACCGCTTCGTTGAAAACCCCCTCATCACTGCTGCGATGCGGGAAGCCTTAGCCGGGATAAAGACAACCCTGCAGCGGGAAATCGTCGAGACTGGCCTGGGATACTTTCAGCCAGGCAAGGAGGTTTCCCTGACCCTCTATCCTTTGGGCAAAGTCAGCGTCCACACACTCTATCTGGCCACGGTTGAAGCGCTCGCAGCCCCTCACGCTGGATACATTGCCCAAGAGGCGATAGCCTGTGTAGACGTTATCCCAGAAGGAGTTGACAAGGCGGCTGGGGTGCGCTGGCTCTCACGAGAAACGGGTATCCCTCTTGACCGGATAGGGGGCATTGGCGATTCGGCTAGCGATCTGAAGTTCTTGAGCATCCTTGGTCGTTCCGCCGCCCCGGCCAACGCTGCAGACGAGGTCAAGGCCAGAGTGGATTACGTATCTCCTTATGAAGACGGCGATGGGGTGGTGGATATCCTGCGCCGCTGGGTCGAGCAGTTTTGACAAACAGAGAGAGGTGTAGTATCATAAAAATGTACACCTGAGCGGAGAGAAGTAATCGTCAGGGGTTAAAAGGACAAGCCAAAAAGGTTCTAGAAGCTTGAAGGAAGCGCTTTCTTTTGAGCTCTCTCGGAAAGCCACCGCAGCCCGCGTTGATTTTGGCACTACATAGTCGTCACTTGCCAGCATTTCCGAGAGGTTTATTTCGAGAAGGGGGGTGATAGCGCAAAAGTGCTTGGTTTGCTGGCCTCTGGAGTGCTAATTGTTTAGCACCCGATACTCAATGACTGAAGGAGAAGAAAAATGTTCACGAGGAGAATAACGTTAACGGTTCTCTCCCTGTTGGTGGTGTTGGCGATGGTGGCTTCCTGCGCTGCGCCTACCCCCCAGGTGATCGAGAAGGAGGTGGTCGTCGAGAAACCGGTGGTCGAGACTGTCGAAGTGATCAAGGAGGTGATCGTCGAGAAGCCAGTGGAGGTCACCAAGATCGTTGAGAAGGTTGTCCCTGCCACGCCTGTCCCCATAGAGGCGATAAAGATCAAAGCCTGGACCATAGGGCCGGGGCCCGTACCTACCACGAGGGCCACCAACCTTGAAGAAGCGGTGGCACCGCTCAATGCCTTCGGGCTCATACCCCAGAAAGTGATGATCGAGACCCTCTTCTCCGAGCTGAAATGGGGCCCCTTCAGCGAGAAGCTCTTCACCACCTGCGAGGCCAAGGAGGGTCCTCATATAATGACCCTGAAGGATATACCTGGGCTCGCCGACGGTGGCTTCTTAGTTCCCCTTGACGATCACGTCGAGAAGTACTGGAGCCTGGGCTACGACGACTTCTACCCTGGTATGTGGGAGGCCGTCAAATACAAGGCCAAGGAAGGGCCCTATGCGGGTGAGGAGCACATCTGGGGCATCCCTCAGGATGCCACGCCAGGAGGCATCTGGTACCGGAAGGATGTGCTGAGAGAGCTGGGCTACACCGATGAAGATATAGCCGCGATGTTGCCCTCTTCGGCCGAAGGGGTGACCTTCGACGACATAGCGAGGCTGGCCAAGGAGGCCAAAGATGCCGGCCTGGTCGAGTGGGGAATCCTCCACAGGCCCAGTGCGGGAGATACCGTCCACATCTACATGAATATCTTCGGTGGAAGGACCTACGACCCTGTCCAGGACAAGATGGTGCTCAACAAGTCCGCCGCGCTGGCGGCCTTTGAGTGGTTCAAGGCGCGGGTGGACGAAGGGGTGGTGCCTGAAGCGGCGCCCGCATGGGGTGTGACCCACGCGGCCTTCGTGGACGGCAAGACCCTCTTCACCTTCGCCAGCCACGTGGGGACCCCTTCCGAGTGGATGGCCCAGTACGGCCTGACCGACGAGGTCTTCAAAGAGGACCTGGGGTTCATGCTCTTCCCGCCGGCCGTGCCCGAGGCCAAGCCGATCACGACCTTGGGTCCCCTGGCCTATCTGGTGACGAGAGGATGTGTGAAGCCGGAGGATGAGAACCCGGAGGCAGCGGCTGCGCTTCTCTTGTTCGCCTCCTCGGCGGACCTGATGGTCAAGCACACCATCAAGACCATGCGGCCGCCCATCCGGAAGTCGGCCTATTTCCACCCGGACCTTGGAGAGTACGCCTATGCCGACTACATCAAGGGCGTCGCCCCCATGCTGGAATACGCCGAAGACATTCCCAAGCATCCAGACTGGGGCAAGTACAAGACAGATGTCTTCGAGGTCATCAAAGCGGTTGAGGCCGGGATACTCACGCCCGACACCGCCGTTGATGAGCTGGAGACGACTTTGAAGGCGGATATCCCCGACATTACAGTCGAATAGGGTGGGCCAGAAGCGGGCGGCCCCTTCTAGGAGGCCGCCCGCTAGCTTCTCGTCCTGGGTGTCATCAATAGTGTTTGACCGGGCGGATTGTATTAGGTGAAAGTGAAGTTTGTATATCTTGATGCAATGGCCCAAACTCATGCTTCTGTCGCTTCACTTGCATAACAGAGGAGCATCATGAACGTTGCATCCAGCTTCTTGCCCTTTCTTAAACGGCTTAGATCGGCCAGGAGGTCCTCCCTGCTCCTCTTCTTCCTGGGGCCTACCCTGATCCTCGTCTTTTTCTTCTACTTCCTCCCCGTGGTTTTCACAACCCTCCTATCCTTCACCGATATGAACGAGACCTTCGATTGGCACTTCATCGGGCTGGCCAATTTCGTGAAGGTCATAGGGGGAGGCGATCCGAGGGTCCCCAGAATAATAGCGAACACGGCGATCTACGTGATCTTTGCGCTGATCCTCACCGTGGGTCTCGGCCTGGCCATAGCTCTTATTACCACGCACATGAGAGAAGGCGCAGGGATATTCTTCAGGGCGGTGTGGCTGTTGCCCAACCTGACGCCGCCGGTGGTTTACATCTTGCTTTGGAAGTGGTTTTTCGACCCCACACGCTACGGTTTCTTAAATTCCGTCCTCGAAGCCTTCGATATCCCCCCCAAGCCCTGGCTGATCCGCTATGCCCTCCCGATAGCGATTCCTGTCAATGCATTCATAGGACTCTCCTTCTGCATGATAACCTTTACCTCTGCCATTAAATCCATACCTACAGACATCACGTACGCCGCTAAGGTGGACGGGGCTACAACCTGGCAAATCGTAAGATATGTGATCATACCGCTATTAAAGTGGCCGATAATGTTCATGACCGCCTGGCACCTGCTCGCCCACCTGAACTCCTACGTGTACATATTGCTCCTCACAGATGGAGGGCCGTACTACAGGAGCGAGGTGTGGGCTCTTTACGCTCTTCATAAGTCCTTCGATTATTATGAGTTCGGCTATGGCGCTTCGATAGCGATGCTGCTGGTGGCCGTTTCGGTGATCTTGACCCTGGGAATTTGGAAGCTCTTCGGCTTCAAGAGGCTGATGGAGCCGAGCAGGATTGAGGTGTAGGAGCCATGAAGGAGAAGCTTAAGAACGCCTCCCCATACTTGGTTCTCATCATTGGTTCGATCCCCTTCTTTATCATGTACACCTGGCTGATAATGAACTCCTTCAGCAAGTATGTGAGCTTCGGCCTCATACCCAAGGAATTCACGCTGGAGAATTGGAGCTTCCTGTGGTCCCCCATCCCCTGGGGTCTGGAGAGGACATCCGTATGGACTGTTCTCCTCAATACGCTCCTCTACGCCGGCGGTGTGGCCGTGCTCCAGGTACTCGTCTGCACTTTGGCCGCCTACGCGCTTTCCAGGATAGAGTTTCGTGGCAAAACCCTCATTTTGGGATTACAGATGTTGCTACGAGCATTCCCTGGCGTGCTACTGCTCATAGGGACTTTCTTTGTGCTCCTTCGACTGCGTTTGCTGTACACCATACCGGGCGTGATCCTGGCGAGGATGTCCATGGAGATACCGTACGGGGTCTGGATCATGAAGGGATTCTTCGATGGGGTGCCCTGGGACATCGAATGGGCGGCATTGGTGGATGGCTGCTCCAGGATTCAGGCCTGGCGTAAAATTTTGTTCCCACTGGTTATGCCGGGGTTGCTTGCTATCTCCATCTTCGCCTTCTTAGCGGGGTGGGAGGATTTCGTCTTCGCCTATATACTCTTGCCGGGGGAGACCAAGGTGATGTCGGTTCTGTTACAGGGGCTCATGGCTACTGAGGTGATGGATTATGGCCTCCTGGCAGCGATCTCGCTCTTTTACATGTTGCCCGCAATGCTCTTCTTCCTTGTTGCCCAGAGGGCCCTGGCGAGGGTTACCATAGCCGGTGTTAGAGCGTAGACGCTATTGGGCGTATGGGCGGGGAAGGTGTTCAGGAAAGTCCAAAGGAGAGTCATAGATAATGAAAGTCACCTTGGAGAACCTGACCAAATACTTCGGCAAGGTGGTGGGCGCCGAGGACGTTAAGCTGGAGATTGGGGACGGTGAGTTCGTGGCTCTGCTCGGCCCCTCGGGCTGCGGTAAGACCACCACCCTGCTCATGATCGCCGGCATCTATAAGCCCACTAGGGGCTGTGTCTACTTCGACGATCAGTTGGTCAATGATCTCCCCCCCAGAGACCGCAACGTGGGCATGGTCTTCCAGAGCTATGCGCTCTACCCTCACATGACCGTCTTTGATAACATCGCCTTTCCTTTGAAGCTGCAGAAGGTGCCCAGAGGGGAGATGGAGCAACGGGCCCAGCGGGTGGCGGACATGATGGGCATCGGGCAGCTCATGGATCGCAAGCCGGCCCAGCTATCCGGCGGCCAGCAGCAGCGGGTGGCTCTAGCCCGGGCTCTAGTCAAGGAGCCGGATATCCTGCTCTTTGACGAGCCCCTCTCCAACCTGGATGCCAAGCTGCGCTTGCGGATGCGGGGCGAGCTCAAGCGCTTGCAGATGGAGCTGGGGATCACCTCCATCTACGTCACCCACGACCAGGTGGAGGCTATGACCATGGCCGACCGCATCGCCGTGATGAACCTCGGTGTACTGCAGGCCTATGGCCCGCCCGGTCAGCTCTACGACCACCCGGAGACGATGTTCGTAGCTTCTTTTATCGGCAGCCCCCCTATGAGCTTCCTGAAGATGGCCTTCGAAGAGAGCGAGGGCGGGTTCTACCTCAGGGGCAAGGGGCTGAACCTGCGGATCCCCGATGAGAAGGGCCACCTGGCCAAGCGAAACGGGCCTCCTAACGAGGTCATCATGGGCATTCGACCGGAGGACATCGCAATCGTGGGAGAAGGCGATGTCAGGGGTGAAGTCTACGTTGTTGAGCCGTTGGGGAGGGAGGATCTGGTCACCTTCCACCTGGAAGACGAGGAGATGCGCGTTCTGATTCCTGCCCCATTCGAGGGGAAGATCGGCGACGTGATGGGGCTGAGCTATGACAAAAACAAGATCCACCTCTTCGACCCAAGGACGGAGGAATCCCTCCTGAAGGAGAAATAGGGGCGAAATGCCGAGAGAGCCCGCCCCCGCCATCGTTCCGGAAACTGTCCTCAGGGGGTTTCTTTTTATGCCTTCGGCGAGGCCAGGGGAGGCGTTGAGTATGGGCATTCGATTACCGGAGGAGGCGGGCGGCTAACCCTCTCCAGGTGGGAGGGGATTTGTACCTTGGGTGGCGGCATCGAAACCTGACATGCCCCGCTCGCCGACGGAGACAACGCTATGAGTATCAAAGGCATCGGCATCAATGCTCACGCTTCGCGCATTGATGGCAACTTAGAGGTATTAGAAGAGGATCTGGCCCACTTCCAACGCGTGGGCTTCGATTACGTGGAGATCCCGGTTCACGGGGTAGACGCCATTCTCAACGGAAGGCTCAACCCCAGGCAGGTGAAGAGGATCAAGGAGGCGCTGGCCAAGTTCGATCTCCAGTACACCGTGCACTGCTCAAACTGGCTGAACCTGATGGATGCCGATGCATTTCCGCTGCACAAAAGCATATTCGAGGCCAGCATCGAGTTCACGAGCGAGATCGGCGCAGAGATCCTGGTCTACCACAGTGGCAGGGTAGAGCTTGGGAACGAATACCTGGGCCAGGCGGCCCTCACCAGGGAACTCCTCTCCCTTCCTGACCGTATTTTTATCGGTGAGCAGGAGCGAGTGGAGAGGGAGACCTTGGCTGAGCTGGCGGAGTTCGCCAGGGAGAAGGGGGTGACTATCTGCGTGGAGAACGCCGACCCCAGGGTTGATGAGGAGGCTCTCTGGGAACTGGCCAGGCGAGTACGCGTGAAGGGTGTCGATCTCTTCTATCGCATTGCTCCCGGCGGGGACATCGCCCTCTACAACTACGGAGGGGTGATCGAGCGCCTGGTGGATCAGGTGAAGAAGGTGGGTAAGGAAAACGTGGGCATCACCTTCGACTTCGGTCACGCCTACATAGCCTCGCGTTACTATGGCTTTGACTTCCTCGATTCAATTGAGCTTGCCAAGCCGCTCATCAAGCACCTTCACGTCCACGACGATTTCGGCAGGCCAGCGGGGGTTGATAGGAGGCAGATCATCCTCATCTCGGAGGGGAAGGGAGACCTTCACATGCCCATAGGCTGGGGCGGGATACCGTATCGAGAGGTCTTCTCCCGCCTGAAGGGCTACGAAGGCATCGTGCTGCTGGAGCTCAGACCCCGCTACAGCCCTCACTTAGAGGAGGCTCTGCAGGAGACTCGAAGGCTCCTGGCAGAGTGCGGGGTCGAATAAATGACCAATGAGCCAGGTGGGATCTGGTCACTTCGTGCTGAGAACCCTTCGGGGTGACCCCCTTCGGACTCTGAGTGTCCTCAGGACACGAAGTGCCTCAGGGGAACCCTCAGTGCGAGGCATTGGAGGGTTGACTTGACACGGGGCCAATTGTGTGCTAGAATCTAATAAGAATGTCAGGTATCTTGCACACAAGTGCGCTACACCGTTGCTAGGTCCCATCAGAATATTGGGTCGTCTCAGAAAGGGGGGATGAATATAGACCAGACACTTTTGGTTCCCAACCTGAGCGCTAGGCGATAGCGCTCAACACTCCAACAACAAGAATAAGGAGGATAGAAATGTTTCGGAAGAGAACAGGGTTAGTGATCGTCTCCCTGCTGGTGGTGCTGGCGATGCTGTCAGCTTGTGCCCAGCCTACCCCTGAGGTCAGGATAGTCAAGGAGACGGTGGTCGTTGAGAAGGAGGTCGTCAAGGAGGTACAGGTTGGCCAACCAGTCAAGTTGGTCGCTCGCTGCAAGGCCGCCCCGCCTCACGAGGATGGGCGCTGCAACAACCTGGTGTCCGCGGTGGGGGCCGCCAACGTCGCGCTGGCCCAGATGGGCGATGACCGCCGCATTGACCTGGAGATCATCCAGGACAACAAGGACTGGGGCGAATACAAGACCGAGTTCGAACTCGCCTCTGACGCTGGCGAAGCGCCGGACATCGTCTGCTCCGGCCACGAACACATCGGCGACTGGGCCCCGGCCGGGCTGCTCGTTGACGTCACCGACGTGATCGGCGACTATCCCGAATTCGCCGACGTGATTGATGCCCTGTGGGCTTCGACCGAGTACAAAGGCCGGCGCTGGGGTGTCCCGCAGGACGCCGAGGCCCGCCCGCTCTACTTCAACAAGACCAGGCTGAAGGAACTGGGCTGGTCTGACGCGGACATCGGGAGCCTGCCGGACCGCATCGCCAGTGGTGAGTTCACCTGGGAGGACATGTTCGACACCGCCGAAGAGGCCGTCAATGCCGGCGTCGTCGCTGAGGGCAACGGCTGGTGGCATCGCCCCAAGAACGGCGGCGACTTTTTGTACTACTACTACGCCGCGGGTGGCGAGATCACCGGCGAAGGCGACGCGCTGATCTTCGACAAAGCGGCCGCTCTCAAGGTTTACGAAAAGCTGTACGCGGCCGTGGATCGTGGCATCCTTTCGGACACCCGCCTGGACGGCGACTGGACAACCTGGCACACCGGCATCACGGACGGCGATGTCCTCTTTGCGTTCGGCGGTTCGTGGAACTGGGCCGAATGGTTCAGCAACTACGTCGTAGACCGGGGCGGAGAGGACTACCTGTGGTTGCACTTTGGCTTCGCTGCCATTCCGGGCATGGCGAACGGCACGGGCAACCCCACCACGCTGACTCACCCGCTGATCTACATGATCAGTTCGGCGTCCGAACATCCCGACCTGGCGCTGCTGCTGATCTCCAAGGCGTCGGTCAAGGAACTCAACACCGACTATGCCATCGCCAGTGGCCACCTGGGGATTCTGAAATCCCAGGCGGAGTATGGCCCCTACACCAGCTCCAAGTTCCTGAGCCAGGTCCTCCCGCTGCTGGACGTGACCACCTTCCTGCCCAACAGCCCCTATTGGAGCAGTTGGTCAGAAACCTACTATCTTGGCATCCAGTCCGTGGAGTCCCGTTCTCTGACTCCAGAAGAGGCGCTGGATGTTGTGGTGGAGCAGCTCCAGAACGAGTTGGGTGACAACGTGGTAATTCGTGACTGATGGCTGTAGAGAGCAGGGGAGAGGGGGGAATGCCCCCTCTCCCCTGCTCGCCGGGCGGGGAGAAGTCCGCCAGGCATACGCAGACAGAGTAACCGTTCTGTGGCGTAAACGCAAAGACCCTCCCGCGGGTTTCCAGTACAAAACCTGCGGGAGGGTGCTCTGACAATCAACTTGTTTAGTCCTCACAAAGAAGGGAGGGTATGCCAATGACTGAGGCTGCTATGGCAGTGAAGGTCCGGGAGCCGACCTCGCGCTGGGCGCGAATTAGAGCGACCGTTGAAGCCTGGGGTTTCATGAGCCCGGCTACCATACTGGTGATGGTGTTCTTCTTCCTCCCCGTGATCATCCTCTTCGTCATCAGTTTGACCAGCCTGTCCAGTTCCAACTTTGGCGACCCCCTGACCTTCATTGGCCTGGAGAACTATGTCCGGCTCTTCCGCGACAAGTTCTTCCCCAGGATTCTGGGGAACACGTTTCGTTACGTCCTCTTCACCCTGGGGTTCTTCAATGTGGGGCTGGCGTTGCTGCTGGCGCTGCTGTCCACCCACATCAACCGCCGGGCGGGCTTTTTCTTCCGCGTGATGTGGCTGCTGCCGCGCATCACCCCCTCGGTGATTTACATTTTGATGTGGAGACGGATTGCCCACCAACCGCCGTTCGGCATCATCAACCAGTTAGTGACGCCGCTCGGTGTCGAGCCACAATACTGGCTATTTAAGCAACCGTGGCTCTTTGTCATCCTGGTGAATGGCTTCGTCGGCGCCTCTTTCGGTATGATCATCTTCACCTCGGCCATCGAGGCCATCCCCAAGGACTACATCACGGCGGCCAAGGTGGACGGCGCTTCGACGTTGCAGATTATCCGCGACATCACACTGCCGATGATCAAATGGCCGCTGCTGTTCGTGACCACCTACCAGACCCTCTCGCTGCTCGCATCTTTTGAGTACATCTTGCTGCTGACTGATGGTGGGCCGGGCCTGTACAAAACCGAAGTGTGGTCACTCACGGCGTATCACCGCGCCCTGAAGACCTATTTTGGCCACAACCAGTGGGGCTACGGCGCAGCCTGGGGGTTTGTGTTGGTGGGCATCGGCATTGCATTCGCCGTCGTCTACCTGCGCGTCTTCCGCTTCAACGAATTGGTGCAAGAGCCCAAGATTGACGTGTTATAGGGAGGAACCCAATATGGCTACGAGAACCCTTCGACAAGCTCAGGACACCGCGTTTGAAACCGATCGGTTATACAACGTAAGGCGCATCCTTGGCCAGTCCATCGCTTACGTTTTGCTCATCATCAGCATCTTGCCCATCGTGATCGGCTATGCCTGGGTGATCATCGCCACCTTTTCGTATCGCACCGAGGGCCTGTTGCCCATAGATGCCGAAGGCAACGTCGGCGGGTTGATCTTGGATAACTGGAGTTTCCTGTGGGAAAACAAATTTCCCTCCTATGCCCCTATCTGGCGCGTGACCCTGAACTCGCTCATTATCGCGCTGGGCATGGTCGTCGGTGTTGGAACGATCTCGTCGCTGGCTGCCTACGCGCTGTCGCGTATGAACTTCTCCGGGCGCAAGAGTTTCCTTTCGTTGACCCTCATCCTGCACGCCTTCCCCAGCGTCACGCTGCTCATCGCCATTTTCTTTGTGCTGCGATTCATCTCTGGCATGCCGGGCATTGGGAAGCTGTTTGGCTACAACACCGTCGGCGGGGTGGCCCTGGTGATGATCAGCCTGGATCTGCCGCTTGGCGTGTGGCTGATGAAGGGCTTTTTCGACAATATCTCCTGGGATATGGAGCGGGCCGCGCTCATTGACGGGGCGTCGCGTTTCCGCGTGTGGTGGGAGATCATCATTCCCCAGATCAAGCCTGGCCTGGCGGCTTTGTCCGTCTTCACGTTTCTGACGGGCTGGAATGCCTACCTGGTGCCGGCCACCTTCACCATCGGTGGGACGACGGCCAACCTACCGGTCTACTTGAAACAATTCATGAGCGACACCGCGCCCGTCAACTGGAACATGATCGCCGCCGTGGGGCTATTCCAGCTTATCCCGGTGATGATCTTCTTCCTCTTTACTCAGGAACTATTGCTCAACATCTACAGCGGCGGGGCCAAAGGTGGCACGTGATTTAGTATGTACTTCGTATTGCGTATGAGGAGTGTACTATGAAAGTCGAACTTGAGAACCTGACCAAGCGGTGGGGCAGTGTAGTGGGGGCCGACTCTATCAATCTGAACATTCAGGATGGCGAGTTCGTCGCCTTCCTGGGGCCCTCCGGCTGTGGGAAAACCACCACCCTGCTGATGATAGCCGGCATCTACAAGCCCACGAAGGGCTTCATCCGTTTCGACGGACACGTTGTCAACCAGTTAGCGCCCAAGGACCGCAACGTCGGCATGGTCTTCCAGAGCTACGCCCTCTACCCCCATATGAACGTTTTCCAGAACATCAGCTACCCCCTCAAGCTGAAGAAAGTTCCGAAGGAGGAGATGCGGGAGCAGGCGCAGCGGGTGGCCGATATGATGGGCATCGGCCACCTGATGGATCGCAAGCCAGCACAACTCTCCGGCGGCCAGCAGCAGCGGGTGGCTCTGGGCCGGGCACTGATCAAAGAGCCCAACCTGCTTCTCTTCGACGAACCGCTCTCCAACCTGGATGCCCGCCTGCGTCTCTCAATGCGCGGCCAGATCAAACGGTTGCAAATGGAACTGGGCATTACCTCCATCTATGTCACCCACGATCAGGTGGAGGCCATGACCATGGCCGACCGCATCGCCGTGATGAAGGACGGCAAGCTGCAAGCATGCAGCACCCCGGACGAACTGTACGACCGGCCGTGCACGCTCTTCATCGCTGGCTTCGTGGGTAACCCGCCGATGAACTTCGTGGAGGTGGAAGTTGTCCGTGAAGACGGCGAATATCACGCCCGCCGCGAAGGCTTCGACGTGGTCGTGCCCCCGGACCGGGGCGAGAAGGTGGTTGGCAAAGGCACGGTCATCCTGGGCATCCGTCCTGAAGACGTCACCATCGCCGACACGGGTGTCTCCGGCGAAATCTACGTCGTCGAGCCGCTGGGCCGCGATGACTTGATTGACGTGCGCATCGGCGAGGCCGGCGTCCACGTGTTGGCCGACCCCACGCTGGGCTTGAGAATGGGCCACAACGTGAGGCTCAACTTCAACACCCACAAGGTGCAGTTCTTCGACCCCCAGACAGAGCAGTCGCTGCTCTGGGGGGACTAGGGTCACGCTGCCAACAAACATGAACAGCAAAGAACGAGTGCTTGCTGCCATCAACCACATTGAGCCAGATGGCGTGCCAGTGGATCTGTGGGCGCTGCCGCCGGTCACGGACCGTCTCCGAGACCACTTTGGCGTGGATGATGACGAAGGCGTCTGGCAGGCCTTGGGTGTTGACCTGCGCTCCGTCTGGCCGGCCTACGTCGGGCCGCCGCTGCCGACCGTTCGGCTGAGCGCTCACGGCGAAGCCTTTGACGATGGCAGTTGGATGGACTGGTGGGGCCTACACAAGAAAATGATTGGGCCGTTTGAAGAGGTCGTCGAGCCGCCGCTGGCCGAGGCCCAAACCGTCGCCGACATCGAGGCCCACCCCTGGCCCGACCCCGACCGGTTCGACTACGAGGGCCTCCGCCCCACGTGCGAAGCGCTGAGCGAGTACGCCCTCGTCATCCGCGATTCCGGCCCCAATGCTACCTGTGTCCTGCGCCTGGCCATGTTCCTGCGCGGCATGGAAAAGTTCATGATGGACCTGGCGCTGAATCCCGACCTGGCCCAGGCCATCATCAAACAAGTGGAGCGGTTCTACCTTGAGTTCGACCGGCGCATTCTGGAGACCGTGGGCGATCTCACCGACATCTACTTCATCGCCGACGACGTTGGCGTGCAGGACGGGCTGATGATCAGTCCCAGGATGTTCCGCCAGTTCGTCAAGCCCAGCCTGACGCGCTTCATCGCCCAGGCCAAAGAGCACGGGCAGCGGGTCATGTACCACACCTGTGGTGCTGTGCGCCAGCTCATCCCCGATTTCATCGAGATGGGGGTGGACGTCCTCAATCCCATCCAGTTATCGGCCAAGAGCATGGAACCCGGCGAACTGAAGCGGGATTTCGGCGACGCTCTCTGCTTCCACGGTGCGCTGGACATTCAAACCGTCCTATCGCAAGGCACGCCCGACCAGGTGCGCGCCGAGGTCGCGCGGCTGTGCCAGGTTTTGGGGCAGGGAGGCGGGTTCATCCTGGCCCCGACCAACAACGTCATGCCGGAAACGCCGCTCGGAAACATCCTGGCGCTGTACGAAGCGGCGCGATAGGATTACGTTTCACGCAGGCTTGCGTCTACCGCCGCGCAAGCCTTTTTCTTGTAGGTCTTTCTTCTGGAGGTCAAGACAGAATGTGCGACGTTGATATCATGATGATCGGCCACTTTGCCAAAGACAAACTGGTGGTAGATGGCACAAGCGAGATCGCCTCCGGCGGAGCCGTCTACTACGGTAGCGTGGCCCTCCGGCGCATTGGGGTGAGTGTGGCCGTCGTCACCCGGTTGCACCCCGACGACTTCCCGCTGCTGGACGAACTGAAACAAGAGGGGGTGCAGGTCTTTGCTACGCCAGCTCCAGAAACCTCGGGCATCGAGAACATCTACAACTCGGCCGACATGGAGCGCCGCATCTGCAAGCTGCTGGGCTTTGCCGGTCCCTTCCGGCGAGAGGAGATCCCCAACCTGTCGGCGCGGGTGTACCTGGTCGCGCCTATCATCGCCGGCGAGGTGGACCTGCCGCTACTCAAGTCACTGGCCGCTCGCGGCCCGGTGGGCCTGGACGTACAGGGCTTCGTCCGCGTCCGTGAGAACGGCCATCCTTCGACAAGCGCAGGGCAGGTCCTGGTCTTTCACCAATGGCCCGAAATGGCCGAGGGCCTGGCACACGTGACCTACCTCAAGGTGGACCGCGCCGAGGCGGAACTTCTCACCGGCCAGACCGACCTGCGCGCTGCCGCCCGACAACTGGCCGCCTACGGTCCCCGTGAAGTCGTCGTCACTCAGTCGTCGGGCGTCACCGTCTACGCCGATGGCCAGATCTACGAAGCGCCCTTCACCCCCCGCTCTCTCAACGGTCGCACCGGCCGGGGCGACACCTGTTTCGCCGCCTACGTGGGCAAACGGTTTAGCGTGCCTGCTGAGAAAGCCTGTCGCTTCGCCGCTGCCGTTACCACGCTGAAGCAGGAGCAGCCTGGCCCCTGGCGTGGTACCCCGGCTGACGTGGAGGCGCTGCTGGCAAGCACCAGGCCCTCTTGAACTGGCCAGAAACAAACAATGAGATCTGTTATCGCACTCACAAAGGCAACATGGAGACCTGCCTGTGCCACTCGCCAAGCAGGTGATTCTCTTCTTCATTGACGGCCTGCTTCCCGACGCCTTGCAACAGGCCCACAGACCGGAGATTGACAAGTTGGTCGCCCAGGGGGCTCACACCGGGTGGGCGCAAACCATTACCCCCTCCGTCACCTTACCCTGTCATATCTCCTTATTCTCAACTGTGCCACCAGCCCGCCACGGCGTCATCAGTAACGTGTGGACGCGGCCGCAGCCGCCCGTGCCCAGCCTCATCGAGGTGGTGCACCAGGCTGGCCTGGGCACAGCCGCCTTTTACTCCTGGGAAGAACTGCGCGACCTGGCCAGTCCCGGCGCGCCGGACTTCGCCTACTACCTCCGGCTGGGGGACCCAGAAGGAGATCGAGACCTGGAGATTGGGGCTGTGGCAGCCACCTACATCGTCGAACAGAGGCCAGCCTTTGCCTTCGTGTACCTGGGTGCCACCGATGAGGTAGGGCATCGCTACGGCTGGATGTCGGTGCCCTACCTACAAGCCGTCAACAAGGCAGACCGCGCTATTGGCCTGGTGCTGGAGGCCTTGCGCGCCTCCGGCCGCCTAGCAGACACAGCTTGCCTGGTGCTGGCTGACCACGGCGGCCACGATTTCGATCACGATACCGGGCTGGCAGAAGATCTGACCATCCTCTGGATCATCAGCGGGCCGGGCATCCATCGCAGTCACCAGATCACCGGCACCGTCAACATCATTGACACGGCGCCCACAATTGCTTACCTTCTGGGGCTGCCAACGCCGGCCGAGTGGAGCGGACAGGTCGTCGCGGAGGCGCTGGCTTCGTGATGCAGTCGCTCTCGCCATCTCGGGTATTGGTGCCGTTGGGGCTGGCCGTGTGTCTCTCTCTGTTCGGCGACCTGACCCTCTACGCCGTGCTGGTCACCCAACTCGACGAGGTGGGGCTGAGCCTGGCCGCCGTGGGCGTTATGCTGGGCGTTAACCGGCTGATCCGCATCCCCGGCAACCCGCTGGCAGGTGTACTGCTCGACCGCTGGGGGCGACGGCGGTTATTCATCTTCGGTATGCTGTTGGGCGTTCTTTCAACGGCCAGCTATGGGTTGGTGCGCGGGTTCTGGCCGTTCCTGGTCAGCCGGCTGGCCTGGGGAATCGCCTGGACCCTCATCAACGTCGGTGGCATGGCGATGGTGCTGGACGTGAGCACCCGGTTCAACCGGGGACGGTTGACTGGGCTTTACAACGCCTGGATGTGGGCGGGATTCGCCCTCGGGCCGCTGGTGGGTGGCTTCCTGGTGGACATCATCGGCTTTCGCTTGGCGATGCTGACCTGTGCCGGTCTGACGGCCATCGGGCTGGCTATCGCTGTGCTGGCGTTGCCCGAGACGGCGCAGTCTGCCGACGGGAACACGCAGCGCAAGCCACGACCGGTGTTGAACCTGCGTAGCCGTCTGAGCAACATCTCATGGCGGCGGGGCAAGGCATTGTTACACGACAACCGCAGTCTGGTTACCGTTTCATGTCTGCTCCTGATCACTCAGTTTGCCGGCGAAGGGGTGGCTCTCTCAACCACCAGCCTGTTGCTCCAGCAACGCTTCGGCGCAACCATCGCCCTGGGCAGCTTGGTGCTGGGCGTGGCCTCGGCCAGCGGGGTTCTGCTGGCGTTGCGCGCCCTGCTTGCCGGCACCGTTGGCCCACCAGCCGGTCACCTATCCGACGCCCACGCAGGGCGCTGGCCGGTAATCGTGGGCAGTTTGGTGGTCGGCATCGTTGGTTTTGGCCTGCTGTCCTTCGCAATGCCCCCCGGGGCCATCGTGCTGGGCGTGGCCCTGGGTGCCGTCAGTGGGGGCGCGGCGCTGGCAGCGCTGGCTGCCCAGGTGGGGGACCTGGCACCGCCTGGTAGGAAGGGCATGATGATGGGTGCCTATGCAACGGCCGGCGACGTCGGCAGCACGGCCGGGCCATTTCTGGCTTATGCCCTGCTGTTGGTGGCGGACCTGCGATGGGTATATCTGCTCTGTACGTTCACTTTCCTGGTCGGATTATGGCTGATCTGGCGCAGTCGAGGAGTGCAGTTTTGTAAAAGTACACCAGAAAGTTGATTTCGCTTTTTGCGGCAATTCCCCTGCAAAATCCTGACAAAGCGGGCTCAAGACCGGAAACGTTTTTTCGGTATGGTTCGCGCCCTTCGCACCGGCCGAGGCGGCACCTGGTTTGCCACCTACGTGGGCAAGCGGTTGAGTGCGCCTGCTGAGGAGGCCTGTCGCTTCGCCGCAGCCGTCACCACGCTGAAGCAGGAGCGACCAGGCCCCTGGTGTGGCACGATGGACGACGTGGCGGCGGTGCTGGCGGGCCGCCGTCACACATAAGGTGAAGGCGTTCGATTGACGTCACCATCGAATCGAAAGAGACGAATATGTCACCACTCGGACACTTGAGGGCCATCACAACCTTGGCCCTGGCGATCCTGGTGACGCTGGCGCTTAGCGGTTGCGCATCGTCCACGCCAACGGCTGCCCCCGACCCCCCGGCTTCTCACCAGGAATTGGCCCGCCACTACGCGCCGGTCATCCGCCAGGGCGTGGCCTCTGACCAGGATTTCATCACTGCCGTAGATTTTGACGGCGACTGGGTCGGCAGCAATAACTGGGAGAACCAACCTACGGGTGACCTCTCGGCCTCTGTCTACTATTCGGTGGTGGAGTCGGAGACCCACTGGTTTCTCTTCTACGCCCTATTTCACCCCCGCGATTATACGCCCAAGCCGTGCCAGGAAACGGGCGGTTGCCACGAAAACGACCTGGAGTCCATCCAACTTGTCGCCGCCAAAGACGGCACGCCTTTTGGGAAACTGCTGGCCGTCGAGACGCTGGCCCATGACGCTATCTATCTCTACCCGCTAGACTCATCGGTGCGACCTAACGTGCTTAAAGCGGCGGGGCAGATTAGATTTGAAGAGAGTCATCCTATCGTCTATGTTGAAACGTATGGTCACGGTATCTACGGCACGCGCCGCATCCTGGTTCCGGGCAAGGTCACCTACCGTGTGGGCGACGTCGCCGAGGTGCCAGAAGGTATCAAGGATGACAATACATCGTATAGATTGGTGCCCATTTACGAGACTCTCTGGACACACCGGGACGAGATTGGCCCTGGACGGGCTTTCGACCAACCCTTCGACTACCGGGGACACATCCTGCCGGCCGCCATTGACGGTGAGGATTACGGCCAGGATCGGGCCAACACCCCCTGGGGCTACAGCCAGGAGACTGGCGATACCCTCTCTCGCGGCGATTGGTTCCTCGATCCGGCCAAAGCTTTAACCTATCATGCCCGCTTTGAGGGCGAGTTCTCTCGGAAGTACGTTTACAACCCCTATCTGGCCGATCTCGGACTGATAGGGGAGTGAGTGGAGAAGCAGTGAGAGAAAGACCTCTGATCATCCTATGGCTCGACAACCTGGGCGCTTTCCACGGGTTCATGGGCGAGCTGGGGAACATAGCCGACACCTTCGCGGGGGGAACGACGGTCAAAAACCTCATCAGTGTCGTCCCCACCGTCACCGAGACGGCCGAGCTGACCATCAAGGCGGGCTGCGGCCTGGAGGAGATGCCCGTCGTGGGCGAGGTGACCTTCGACCGGGAGACTAGGGCGATGCTTCACCTCAAGGAGACGGCCAGGTTCGACGATTTGGTGGAGCCGGACCTGGCGCGGCGGCTCTTCACCAGCTTCGGCCTCCGAACCTGCCAGATCGGCTGGAAGCTGGGTGGGCTCGGCGCCCCCAACGTGCTCTCCATCGAGAGCGAGGAGGCCATTCACCTGGAGTGGGAGGCCTCCTACGAGATAATCCCCTTCAGGATAACGTCGTTCATCAACGCCCTCAGGGAGCACGAGGCCGACATCTACCTGCTGAACATCTCCGGCGACAGCATCGTCCACAACGAGGCGGAGGTCGGGCAAAGGAGGTTCATGCAGCGGCTGGACGAGGAGTTCCCCAGGCTGATGGCCGCCATCCGCGCCCACACGCTCGACCCCACCATCATCATGTTCTCCGACCACGGTCCGAAGCCCATCGAGGGGCACGTGAAGCCGGAGGATTTCCTGGAGGACATCGGGGGGTTGGTCTTCTTCGGCCAGAACCGGAACGCGGCGGTAGTCTCCAACGGCCGGGGACCCCTCTTCGTGTACGTCAAGAATCCTGGGGACGAGGGCCGCTGGCGCAGAACGACCTATCGCGAGCTGAGGAATTACCGCGGCAAGGACATCCTGCGCGCCATAGCTGCCAAGGAGGACGTGGCCTTCGTGGCTTCCAACCTGGAAGAAGGCGGCATCTCCATCCTCTCGCGGGATGGCCAGGCAGTGCTCTCCGAGAGGTGGGGCGGTTTCCTCTACGAGGCGGTCGCCGGTGCCGACCCGCTGGGCCTGGGCGAGGTCGAGGGGGAGGTCGTCTCGGCCAGGGAGATGCTGGCGAAGACCTACGACAAGGAGTTCCCCTACCCCATTCAATTGCTGAAGCTCCTCCAGAGCCCTCGCTGCGGCGACGTTTTCGTGGCCCTCAAACATAAATACGCCTTCTTCTGGGATATGCTCTGGGTGAAGACCACCCACGGGGGCCCTTCCCGCCACGAGGTGACCGTCAGCCTCCTGGCGACGGGGCCGGAGGACGAGGAGGCGGGCATCGTCTATGGGAGGGAGCTGGAATACGGCTCGCTGGCCGATCTCTACAACAGCCTCTGCAGGATTCTTTACCGGGGGAAAAGCCCACATAGGGGCGTGGGAGGAGACTTGCTTTTTGGAGGCGAGAGATGAAAATGAGGTTTTTAGGCACCGGAGCGGCCGAGGGTATCCCCAGCTTTGGCTGCACCTGTCAGCGGTGCCAGATGGCCCGAAAGAAAAGGAGTCACAACGTCCGGCAACGGGCCGCTTTGTTGATCGAGGCGGCCGGACATCGCATCCTGCTCGATACGCCGCCGGAGATCAGCTCGCAGTTGGACCAGGCCGAGGTGTTTGACCTGTCGGCCGTTCTCCTGAGCCACGAACACTTCGACCACGTCGGCGGGCTGGTGGAGTTCGAGTACTTGAACCGGGTGCTGCCGATCTTCGCCGGTTACGACGTGCTGCCCAAGCTCCGGCTGACGCCGCGTCTGGAAGAACGGGCCCTCCTCTCCGGTTTCCACTCGCACACCTGGCTGCATTTCGGCGACTTGAGGGTGATGCCCTTCAAAGTAATCCACCACGTCCCCTGTTACGGCTTCGCTTTCGAGGAGACAGGGACGCGGGTTCTTCACTTCAGCGATTCCGGCCCTGAGCTGAGCGATCTCCACCGCCACTTGTTGGAAGGGGCCGATGTGGCTATCTTCCACACCCCCACCTTTGAGCCGCACCACAGCCACATCAGCGTTGAGAGCGTCATCTCCCTGGTGCAGGAGTATTCCTTCCAACGGGCGGTTATCACCCACATCAACCACAACAATCTCCTGCACGAGGAGTTGGTGGAGCAGGTCGCTCCCTATGGGATCACAGTGGCCTACGATGGTATGACGTTGGAGGTTTGACCGTGCCAAGTCAGATTTCTCGGTACCGCCGCGGCCGAGGGTATCCCGGCCATTAATTGCAATTATCCTCATTGACGGAGACGCCGCTATGAGTATCAAAGGCATCGGCATTGATGCTCACTCTTCGCGCATTGATGGCAACTTAGAGGTATTAGAAGAGGATCTGGCCCATTTCCAGCGTGTGGGCTTCGATTACGTGGAGATCCCAGTGCACGGGGTTGATGCCATCCTCAACGGGCGGCTCAACCCCAGGCAGGTGAAAAGGATCGAGGAGGTGCTGGCCAAGTTCGATCTCCAGTACACCGTGCATTGCTCAGACTGGCTGAACCTGATGGATGCCGAGGCACTTCCGCTGCACAAAAGCATATTCGAGGCCAGCATCGAGTTCACGAGCGAGATCGGCGCAGAGATCCTGGTCTACCACAGTGGCAGGGTAGAGCTTGGGAACGAATACCTGGGCCAGGCGGCCCTCACCAGAGAACTCCTCTCCCTTCCTGATCGGGCCTTTATCGAGGAGCAGGAGCGAGTGGAGAGGGAGACCCTGGCTGAGCTGGCGGAGTTCGCCAGGGAGAAGGGGGTGACTATCTGCGTGGAGAACGCCGACCCCAGGGTTGATGAGGAGGCTCTCTGGGAGTTGGCCAGGCGGGTACGGGTGAAGGGTGTTGATCTCTTCTATCGCATTGCCCCTGGCGGGGACATCGCCCTCTACAACTACGGAGGGGTGATCGAGCGCCTGGTGGATCAGGTGAAGAAGGTGGGCAAGGAAAACGTGGGCATCACCTTCGACTTCGGCCATGCCTATATAGCCTCGTGTTACTATGGCTTCGACTTCCTCGATTCAATTGAGCTTGCCAAGCCGCTCATCAAGCACGTTCACGTCCACGACAATTTCGGCAGGCCAGCGGGAGTTGATAGGAGGCAGATCGCCCTCATCTCGGTGGGGAAGGGGGACCTTCACATGCCCATAGGCTGGGGCGGGATACCGTATCGAGAGGTCTTCTCTCGCCTTAAGGGCTACGAGGGCATTGTGCTGCTGGAGCTCAGCCCCCGTTACAGCCCTCACTTCGAGGAGGTCCTGCAGGAGACGCGAAGCCTCCTCGCAGAGTGCGGGGTCGAATAAATGACCGGTGAGGCAATTGGGATTTGGTCACTTCGTGCTGAGCACCCTTCGGGGTGACTCCCTTCGGACACTGAGTGTCCTCAGGACACGAAGTGCCTCAGGGGAACCCTCAGCGCGAAGCATTGGAGGGAGGGGGAGAAATGGACTTGATCATAGCCATTGTCACGGATGAGGATGCGGGGAAGGTGGCCGAGGCCCTGGCAGAGAGGGGCTACAAGTCGACAAGGGTCAGCACCACCAGCGGCTTCCTGAAGATGAGCAACACTACGCTCTTGATAGGGGTGGAGAGCGACCAGGTGGACGAGGCGCTGGGGATTATCAAGGCTAATTGCCGTTCTCACATCGAAGTCACTCCTCCACTGCCGACCAGCAAGCATTTTGGGCCTCCGTCCTTCCCGGTGGAAACGAGGGAGGTTGAGGTCGGCGGAGCGGTTGTCTTCGTTTTGGGCGTCAAGCGGTTCGAGAAGCTATGAGAGGTCGTCTGGGGATGTTTCGCCCGGACTTTCTGGTGATCGGCCACGTGACCAGGGATTTGCAGCCCTTGGTCCCTGGGCCCAAGGACCAGGGGGAGGATGGTTACACTATCGGGGGGACGGTGACCTTTGCCTCCCTGACAGCCCGCAACTTAGGGCAGCGAACCGCTGTGGTCACCAGGGCCGCTCCTGATTTGGACTTTGACCCTCTTTACCAGGGCATCGAGGTGCTTCGTCTGCCCTCGCCGGTGACTACCACTTTCCAGAACCTCTACTCCACCGATGGGACTCGCACTCAGTTTATCCGCGCTGTGGCCGGACATATAAGAGCCGAGGACATCCCCCCTGCCTGGCGAGAGGCTAAGATTGTCCTCTTGGGCCCTCTGGCGGATGAGTTGGAGGGGAACATTGTCAAGATCTTCCCCCATTCGTTAATTGGGGTCACCCCGCAAGGCTGGATGCGCTGCTGGGACGGGGAGGGGCGGGTCTTTCCCAAGCAGTGGGACGGGGCGGCCGAGGTTCTGACCTACGCCAAGGTGGTGATCTTCAGTGAGAAGGATGTAGAGAGAGATGAGAACGTCATCCGTGCCTATGCCCGAATGGCGGATATCCTGGTGATCACCAGCGGCCCGAGGGGGGCAACGGTCTACCACCGGGGCGAGATCCGCCATCTCCCCGCCTTCGAAACTGTAGAGATAGATCCAACTGGGGCGGGCGATGTCTTTGCCGCTGCTTATTTGATCGAATTGGAGAGAAGTGGCGATCCCTACGGTGCGGGGCATTTCGCTAACTGCGTGGCCTCTTTCGTCGTGGAGAAGCCGGGAATAGAGGGCATTCCCACTCTGGAGCAGGTGGAACGGAGGCTCGCAGCAGGAAAATCCCAATTGCTTGTCATTGCGAGGAGCGGAGCGACGAAGCAATCTCCAGCCCGCGACAGAGGAGATTGCTTCGCTCCCCGCGGTCGCTCGCAATGACACGATTGGTTATTAAAAAGGAGGTTAACTGATGAAAGCGTTGACTCTAACAGCCAAATGGGAACCCCGCGAGGGGTACGAACTCTCGGAGTTCGAGAAGACTACGGGTAAGGCCATCACCGGCAACGCCATCTGGCGCTACCCAGAGCTCAAGGTGCAGGAAGTGGAGAAGCCCACCATTGAGCCAGACCAGGTGCTCATCCAGGTCAAGGCCTGTGGGGTGTGCGGCTCGGACATGCACTTCTACGAGACCGATGACCAGGGTTATATCCTCTACCCTGGCCTGACCAAGTTCCCCACCATCCTGGGCCACGAGTTCTCGGGCCGGGTCGTCGAAGTGGGCAGCGATGTCCAGGACCTTGAGGTCGGCGACATGGTCACCGCCGAGGAGATGATCTGGTGCGGCCACTGCTTCCCCTGTCGCAATGGCTTCCCCAATCACTGCACCAACCTGGAGGAGATTGGCTTCACCATTCCCGGCGCTTTCGCCGAGTACATCGCCATCGGGGCCAAGTATTGCTGGAAACTCAATGCCCTGATGGACCGCTACGGCGATGAAGACAAGGTCTACGAGGCGGGGGCTGTGGTGGAGCCCTCCAGCGTGGCCTACAACACCGTCTTCGAACGGGCCGGGGGCTTCCGTCCGGGGGCCTACGTGGTCGTCTACGGCCTGGGCCCCATCGGCCTGGCGGTCACAGCCGAGTGCAAGGCCTCAGGCGCAGCCAAGGTCATCGGCTTCGAGCTATCTGCCCCCCGGCGGGAGCTGGCGAAGAAGGTGGGTGCTGACCATGTCTTCGACCCGCGCCAAGTGACACCGCACGAGATGGTGATGGACCTCACCGAGGGGCAGGGGGCTGACCTGCACGTGGAGGCCGCCGGCGCCCCGGAGGTGACGGTGCCTGAGATGGAGAAGTCGCTGGCCATCAACGGCAAGATAGCGCAGGTGGGTCGGGCAGCCACGCGGGTGCCCATGTACCTGGAGGCCTTGCAGGTGCGGCGCGGCCAGGTCTTCGGCGCGCAGGGCCACTCCGGCCACGCCATCTTCCCCAGCGTCATCCGTATGATGGCCTCCGGGCTCATGGACATGACCCAGATCATCACCGCCCGCTACAACCTGGACGAGACGGTGGACGCCATCGCCAAATCGGTGACCAGGGAGGATGGGAAGATTATGGTTAAACCGTAGGGATTAGAGATTGGAGATTGGAGATTAGGGGCGGGGGAGCCGCAAATAGCTCCCCCGCCACCCTCCCGCAGGTTTGAACCGTGTCTAGCCGAGAACCATTGGTCTGAGTCCGTGTCTCCAAGGGCAAAGCATCGCTCGCTGCAACCTGCGGGAGGGTGGCCTAATTTCACATTTCTAATTCCAGAAAGGAGCGAAAATGTCCACAAGAGTCAACGTAGGTATTATCGGGGCAGGTAGGATAGGAAGATTGCATGCAGAGCACCTGGCTTACCGGATCCCCGATGCCAACATCATCGCCATAGCAGATATTCGCATGGACGCTGCTGAAAGGTGTGGGGCCGACTTGCAGATTCCCTCAGCGGTTCAAGATCACCGGGAGATCATGGAGAATCCGGACATCGAGGCAGTCATTATCTGCTCCAGTACCGATACGCACGCGCAGATGATTGAAGAGGCGGCGGCTGCCGGAAAGCATATCTTCTGTGAGAAACCCATTGACTTTGATCTGGCCAGGATTGATAGGGCTCTCGAAGCCGTAGACAAGGCGGGGGTTAAGCTGCAAATAGGGTTCAACCGGCGCTTTGATCCGAACTTCAAGCGCGTTCGCGAGATGGTAACGGCTGGCAAAATCGGCACGCCCCATATCCTGCGCATCACCAGCCGCGATCCGGAGCCGCCTCCTATTGAATACGTTAAAGTTTCCGGCGGCATCTTCCTGGATATGACTATCCACGACTTTGACATGGCTCGCTATTTAATCGGCAGCGAAGTCAGCGAGATTTACGCGGCTGGCGGGGTCATGGTAGATCCTGAAATCGGCAAAGCTGGCGATATTGATACCGCTGTGATCACGCTTCGTTTTGCCAACGGCACTATCGGTACCATTGACAACAGCAGAAGAGCGGTGTATGGCTACGATCAGCGCGTTGAGGTCTTTGGTTCCGAAGGTATGATAGCGGTTTCCAACAACTCACCCCATACGGCGGTTTACAGCAATGCTGAAGGCGTTCACTCCTCGCTTCCTTTGTTTTTCTTCATAGAGCGTTACACCGACTCCTACATTGCTGAAATGAAGGCGTTCATGGAGTGCATCCAGCAGGATAAGACGCCTCCCGTGACGGGCATTGATGGCCGTGTTCCGGTGGTGATGGGCTATGCGGCCAAGAAGTCGTACGAGGAAAACCGTCCGGTCAAGCTAAGCGAGATAGATGAGGCGATCCAGTAAGAGTGCGTTGTTTGGAAACGAGATCTCCCAGGCACTGTCATCTATGCGTTGTCGTCAAGAAGTGGGTGAACACACGCGGAAGAATCATGAGAGAGGCGTGAGCGCCAAAACGGAATTTGACATCGCCTTTCTTGGGCACTGTACCAAAGACACTATCGTCTTGCCTCATGAAACGAAGAGAGTCAGAGGAGGGGCCTTCTATTACGGAGTCCATGTCGTCGTCGAAATGGGGCTCAAGGCAGCGGTCATCACCAGGCTGGCAGAGGAAGATTTCGATGTGGTGGACGACCTCTCCCGGATGGGGGTGGAGGTGTTTGCCAAAGCGACCGCGCAATCTACCAGCCTGAAGTTGGCCTATCCTACCCAAGACCTCGATCGTCGAACAGTCTACAATGTTGGCTTTGCTGGCCCATTCACCCCGGCTGAGGTCGCCTCTGTTAAGGCACGCACTTTCCACATCGGGGCGTCAATTCGGGGCGAGGTGCCGCTTGAGGTCATCGAGGCCCTGGCCCAAAAGGAGGCCAGGATCTCCCTGGATGTGCAGGGTTTTGTCAGGGTCAACCCTTCGACAACCCTTCGACGGGGCTCAGGACAAGGCTCAGGACACCGCCGAGGAGGGAAGCTCGCCTATGAAGATTGGCCTGGGGGAGCTCAGGTTCTCGAGCTGGTGGATGTCTTGAAGGCCGATGGCACGGAGGCGGAGGTGCTGACCGGCAGAAGTGACCTGCGGGAAGCCGCCAGGACCCTTGCCGAATTCGGTCCCGGCGAGGTTGTTCTGACCCATGGGAAGGGGATGCTTGTTTACGCTGATAATCGTTTCTATGCCGCGCCCTTTCGGACGAGGGAGATGAGGGGCCGGACCGGCCGGGGGGATACCTGCATCGCTGCCTATCTTGGAAAGAGGCTCACTGCGTCCCCATCTGAGGCTACCATCTGGGCGGCGACCCTTACCAGTTTGAAAATGGAAACAGAAGGTCCTTTTAGGAGAGAGATCGGTGAGGTGGAAGAGTTCATCTCTCCAATCTCCAATCTCTAATCTCTAATTCCCAACACGGAGGATAACAATGCCAAACAAACCCAGGTTCTTTACCACAGACAACCCAACCGTCTTCTTCGAGAACACGGCTGTGGGGCGTCTCAAGAAACAGTTGTGGGAGGCCAATGACGAAGAGATTGACACTATCCTGGCCGAGTATGGTATGCCCTCGCCCTGCGAGTGGGCCAAACCGGGGTCTTACATTCAAACGACGGTGCGCCGCGACCTGGTCGAGCAGCGCCACCAGAACGACATCGTGATCATTCCGGTGGGCAGCACCGAGCTACACGGCGACCACACCGTGAGCGCCACGGACACCCTGTTCGTGAGCCAGATCGCTGAGGGGGTGCGTCGCTATACCGCTCGGCAAGATAGACCCGTCGCTCTGGCCCTCCCCCCGTTGATGTACGGCAGCCACCCCTATCACCACCTCGGCATGGCGGGCACGGTCATCATCCGCGACCACGTGGCCGTCGAGTTCATGGTAGACGTGATGCTCGGCCTGTGGAACGACGGCTGGCGCAAGCAGATCATCCTCAACAACCACGGCCAGCTCTGGGTGCTGGAGGAGGCGTTGCACGAGTTCTGCAAACGCTACCAGTTGCCGGGCATCTACCGCGTCATTGACTGGCACCGCGCCGTGCGCGAATTCTTCAACACCAAAGATGAGGGCGGCAAGTGGGATACCAACTTCGTCCACGCTGACGAGTCGGAGACCTCGCTGGGCCTGTACCTCTTCCCCGAAATGGTCAACATGGAATACGCCGTGGACACAGAGGGTGTTTCTTTCCTGCCGGATGGTCACCTGGACAAGTCGGTGGATCCGTTCCGCAGGCCGTGTCGGTGGTCGGAGGGGGAGGGCCACGCCGCCATCGAGATCGCTGGCACGCCGGAGGGCGTAGTGGGCCGGCCCACTCTCGGCGATCCCTACAAGGCCAAGAGGCCGCTGGCGGCCATCCTGCGCTACCTGACCCTGCTCATTGACGAGATCCTGGAGGCTTTCCCACCCGGCACCGTGCCGCCCACTGAGATGGTGACGCTGCGCACAGCCGAGGAAATGGAATCCTATCTGAAGGAGCCGATGAGTCCCGGCTGGAAGACGGTCTACGGACTGCCGAAGGTCGGTCAGTAGATCGGGACTGCTTCGAGGTACGACGCACTTTGTAAGTGCGTCGCACCTCACAGGGGGGCACTGGGATGAACGAGAATTATCTGGAAGGACTGTTCGGACTGGCAGGAAAGACAGCGGTCGTCACCGGCGGCGGTGGGGTGCTGTGCGGGGTGATGAGCCGTGCGCTGGGCCGCGTCGGCGCCAGGGTGGCCGTGTTGGACCTGATCCCGGAGGCCGCGCAGAAAGTAGCCGAAGAGATCGTGGCCGCAGGCGGCGAAGTGATGGCCGTGCAGTGCGATGTGTTGGACAAAGACAGCATCGAGGTGGCGGCACAGCGGGTAATGGACACCTACGGCCGCGTGAACATCCTAATCAACGGTGCCGGGGGCAACAGGAAGGAGGCCACGACTAGCTCTGAGCTCTCCTTCTTTGACCTGTCCCCAGAGGCCATCCGCTGGGTCTTTGACCTGAACTTTCTAGGGACCCTGTTGCCCAGCCAGGTCTTCGGCCGGCTGATGGCAGAAGAAGGCGAGGGGTGCATTCTGAACATCTCTTCCATGAACGCCTTCCGCCCATTGACCAGGATTCCGGCCTATTCCGCGGCCAAAGCCGCCGTGAGCAACTTCACCCAATGGCTGGCGGTGCACATGTCGCAGGAGTACTCGCCCGAGATTCGGGTCAACGCCATTGCACCTGGCTTCTTCCTCACTGAGCAGAACCGCTTTCTCCTCACTGACGAGCGAACGGGCGAGCTGACTCCCCGGGGCCGTACGATCATTGACCACACCCCGATGGCCCGCTTCGGCGATCCGGAGGACCTCATCGGTACGGTGCTGTGGCTGTTGTCGCCCGCCGCAAGGTTCGTGCACGGGGTGGTGGTGCCGGTGGATGGGGGTTTTTCGGCGTTTAGTGGGGTATGAGCGAATTGGGCAAATCAGCAAATCGGCAAGTCAGCAAATGGATGAGGGGGGAAGTTGTTGAAGAAGGAAATTGAGGGGGAGTTCCGTTTGCTGTGCGAGCAGGCGGGGCGGCGAGGGGTAATCGGCTTCATCCCCGTTGAGGATGTGAGGCTGCTGCCGGTGCAGTCGGCGTATCTTCGGCGCAAGCTGGACGGGCTGGGGCCTGTCCTGAGCGAAGCCGAAGGGCCGTGGTCGGGCATCACCGCCGTCTCTATCGGCGTCCTGTATCACGAGCCGGAAGTGTTGGCTATCCCCGATGGCTGGGTGAGTAAGCCGCCCGAGGATGGCCGTTGGAACCAGTACGCCCGTGCCTACACGGAGCTGAATCGGTTGCTCAATGACATGGCCGGCCAGTTGGCCAAGCGGTTTGGCGGCGTGGTCGAGATGGCTACGCTAGAGGGCTGGGTGGGTCAGGTGAAGCACGTCAATGACTATTTCCCCCACTGTGTCTCGCACCGCGCCTTCGCCGAGGCGGCGGGGGTGGGCTGGCGAGGGAGGAGTGGCCTGGTGGTCACGCCCGAGGCCGGGCCCGCGTTGCGCTTCGCCACGGTGTTCGTACCCCAGCGGCTCTCCACGGACAACAGGGACCTGCCCGGCTGCGGCGATTGCACCGCCTGTCTGGAGGTGTGTCCCATCCTGCGCCCGGAGGAGGGCTACCGGGAGAGGTGCCGCCGTCGCCTGGGCGCGCTGGGCTTGGAAGATGAAGTATGCGGTATTTGCGTGCGGGTGTGTTGGGAAGCCGTCAGAGGCTCTGACTCCGAGGCGTCCAAACCTGGCTTGACAAATGTCAGAGATTGCATATAATTATAAAAACATTTCAAGATGACATCATTACAGGATGACAACATTGCAGGAAGATTTACTAACCAAAAAACTTATCAAAAAAGATAGTCCCATTCCTTACTACTTCCAGCTTGAGGAAATCTTAAGAGAGGAAATTGAGAGCGGTAAATGGACGCCGGGGCAACAAATTCCCTCAGAATCGGAATTGTGCGAAATTCTCGACGTAAGCAGGACGGTCGTACGGCAAGCGCTAAACGAGCTGGTTAACGAAGGCCTGTTGTACCGGAGGAGAGGTAAGGGGACCTTCGTAGCTAGGTCGAAGATCGCTGAGAGCCTGGTGCAGAATCTAACGGGCTTCTACGAAGACATGGTAGCTAAGGGCCTGACGCCCATTACACAAGTGCTGGAACAAAAACTGATCCCTGCCAGCAAGAAGGTAGCTGCTATGCTGAACTTGAAAGAAGGGGATCAGGTAATCAAGATTGATCGCCTAAGGTCAGTTGGTAATGAACCCATCCTCATAGTGACCACCTTCATACCTTATCAGATCTGTCCCGCCTTATTGGAGGAGGATCTCACTAATCAATCGCTATACGCCGTATTGGAGGATAGATACAAGTTAGAAATAGCTCGAGGTAGGCGCACTTTAGAAGCTATATCAGCCAGTGACGAGGATGCCAAACTGCTTGGGATCGAAGAGGGTGATCCGCTCATCCTTCTCAAGAGTGTTAGCTATCTGGAAGATGGGGGGCCCATCGAGTATTTTGAGGCCAAGCACAGGGGTGATCGTAGCAGATTTGAGGTTGAGCTAATCCGCCGAAGGAGGCGGCGCGGGCCTATTGAAGAGGTTTTGCCTCTTGAACTACCGCCAAGTAATATCGTGGTGGAATAGCCTGCCAGACGTTGAATTCCTTGGTCAAGCCCATGTCACAAGTGTGGTGAAAGGAGCGAGGTTCTTAGACTTCTTGAGGACTTTCGCTAACTTGGATCTATTAGCCCATTGTCGCTGACATCGTTGGCCCAATACGATGTGGGAAGGGTTTTCGTCTTGAACACATTGCGCTTTGCGACGGTGGGTTGGAAAGGAGGTGAGGCAAGGGGACCAAAAGGCGTATTATTGACTTGGGCGCCAAGCGCCCACTACAATCAACTGAAGGAGGAGTACAAATGAAAACGCTCAACTTGTTAGTGTTGGTTGCTCTGGCCCTCAGCCTGTTTGTGACTGGCTGCGCCGCCCCGACGCCTGAGGTCATCGAGAAGGAGGTAGTGGTCGAGAAGCCGGTGATCGAGACCGTCGTGGTCGAGAAGGAGGTGGTGGTCGAGAAGGAGGTTATGGTCACGCCAACGCCAAAGGCAGGATGCCCCGATAGTATCGTCATCTGTTGGACCCCGCCCGACATCACCGGCGTCTTCAGGACGGCCACCGACTTCTTTAACCTCTCGGCCTTGGATGCCCGAACCGCCGGGCTCAACGTCTCTCTCGTCTCTCAAGCGCCTACCAGCCACTTGGCCTTCGGAGACCAAGTGGCCATCATCGAGGACTTTGTGGCGAGGGAGTGTGATGTCATCGCCATCTCTCCCATCGAGGTCGAGGTGGTCATCCCGGCCATCAAGAAGGCCAACGAGGCTGGCATCCCGGTGATCATCGTCAACCTATTGGAGCCTATCGCCGGTGTGGAGGTGGCCTCCTACATCGGCTTCGACAACACCATAGCCGCGAGGATCTCCGGCTTCGCCCTGGTGGACTACTTCGGAGGGCCGGGCATCCTCGGTACGGGTCGCAAGGTGGATATCGAACCTGGCACCTATCTCGACCTCGCCTGGTGGGAGGATCTCTACGAGACCATCACCCCTGAGGAGAAGGCTGCAGTCAAGGCCAAGGTAGCCATCATCGAGGGCGTCGCCGGTGGCTTCTTCTCCACGGCACGCCTGAACGGCTTCCACAGCATCGTGGACGAATTCCCGGGCGTCGAGATCGTGGGAGCGCCCTGCGCCGCAGATTGGAACCGCGAGAAGGGGATCGGGTGCGCCGAGGACTTCCTGACGGCTCACACCGATCTGGACGGCATTTGGGCCGCCTCCAACGAGATGGGCCTGGGGGCCATGCTCGCTTCCGATGGTGCTGGCCGGCTGGAGCTTGCCGGGGAAGGTCCGGTGCTGGGTGATAAGAAAGTGGCTATCTTCACCAACGACGTCACGCCGGAGTCCGCCGACAGGGTAGCCGAAGGGAAGATGGTAGCCGAGACCACCCATGGCTTCCCAGACTGGGGTTGGTATGGAACCGAGTTCGGGGTGACCATGGTTTGCGGTGGGAAGGTTCCCGAGATCTTCGACATCCGGCCGCGGATCATGTACAAGGATAATGCGCGCCTGTTCTACCCCCACCCCGCGCTGGAGCCCATAGACTGGGGTGCCATCAAGGCCGGTGGGTCCCCTCGCAAGTAGTAACCAACATGCGACTCCAGGGCAAGGAAGGATCGCCTCCTGAAAAGGAGGCGATCCTTCCGCCCGAATAGGAACTGGAGCCTCCCATGGGGTAGGCTTGAAACGCGCGGAAGGAGGGGAGAATGAGGCTAGCGGGCAGAGTTGCCATCATCACAGGTGCAGGCGCGGGGATTGGTCGCGCCGCCGCTCTCCTTTTCGCTAAGGAGGGCGCTAAGGTTGTGGTTGCCGACTGTGATTCAGAGAGAGGGGCAGAAACGGCCAGCATCATCAGGGAAGATGGGGGAGAAGCTACATTTATCCAGGTAGATGTATCCAAGGCAGCCGACGCAGAGAGAATGGTGCGAGTAACCGTTGAAACGTATGGTAAACTCGACATCCTGGTAAACAACGCCGGCATCTACGTGCAGGCTGACGCCGTGGAAATGACAGAGGGGGACTGGGATCGGATCCTGGATGTGAACCTCAAGGGGGTCTTCCTGTGTTCCAAGTACTGCATCCCTGAGATGATCAAGGGTGGGGGCGGGTCTATTGTCAACATCGGCTCCGAGGCCGGCATCGTTGGCATCAAGAACCAGGTGGCTTATAATGTATCGAAAAGCGGAGTCATAGCTCTGACCAAGAGTACGGCCATAGATTTCGCCGCCCACAACATCAGGGTCAATTGTGTATGCCCCGGCACCACGGAGACGCCCTTAGTCAAGGCAGTCCTGGAAAAGGCGCCAGACCCGGCAGCGGCACGCCGCGCCCTGGAAGAGGTTCGCCCTGCCAACAGGCTAGGGCGGCCAGAGGAGATAGCCGCCGGCATCCTCTATCTGGCCTCAGATGAGTCCCCCTACGCCACGGGTTCGATACTCTCTATAGATGGGGGTTATACGGCACAATAGGGATTCTTGCGAGCCGTTGACCGGACAGAAAAGGACGCTCCGGTCTTAGTCCCGTTTGCTGGTGAAGCTAATCAGTGATATAATGGGCATAGCTGCAATTCCCCTGACAGGGGATTTTATCTACTATTGTTAAGGAGGCTGCGCAAGCCATGTCTTCTTCGCTTATCTTGCGAACTGAGGCCATTGACAAGAGCTACCCAGGCGTCCACGCCCTCGATCACGTGGATTTTGACCTCTACGAGGGGGAGGTTCACGTTCTTCTAGGCGAGAACGGTGCGGGCAAGTCAACCTTCATGAAGATCCTCAGCGGCTCCGTGCCGAAGGATAGAGGTCGGATTTCCCTTCGTGGCCAGGAGGTCGAGATCGCCAGTCCGATGCATGCTCGGGAATTGGGCATAGGCATGGTCTATCAAGAGCTGAGCGTCATCCGCAATCTCAGCGTTGCGGAAAACATCTTCCTGGGCAGACTCCCCAAGCGCAAACGGTTCGGGACTGTTGATTGGCCCGAAGCGACGTCGCAGGCCAAGAGGATCATGGATGATCTAGGCGTTGATATTGACCCCGCGGAGCGTGTCGGCAACCTCAGCGTGGGCGAGCAGCAATTGATCGAGATCGCCAAGACCTTATCCATGAACGCGCAGATCCTGCTGTTGGATGAGCCCTCCTCGGCTCTATCCGATGAGGAGCGAGAGCAGCTCTTCAGCATCATGCGGGGGCTTCAGGAGAAGGGGGTGGCGATCATCTATGTCTCCCACCGCTTGGCTGAGGTTCCTCGGGTCGGCCAGCGAGTGACTGTTCTTCGTGATGGTGCGAAAGTAGACACCCTCCCGGTGGATCAGGTTGATGAAGCCACCTTGATTCGGATGATGGTGGGCCGGGAGCTTGGAGAGCAATTCCCCAAAGAGGAAGTAGAGCGCGGTAAGGAGCTTTTGAGGGTTGAAGGCTTGACGGTGAAGGGTGTATTCAACAATCTCAGCCTGAGCCTCCATCAAGGTGAGATTCTGGGCATCTCTGGCCTGTTGGGGGCGGGTCGCACGGATTTTGCTCGCGCCCTGTTTGGGATTGATCCGATTGATGGCGGTGAGGTCTTTGTCGATGGGAGGAAGGTTGAAATCTCCTCCCCCTCAAAGGCCATTGAGCTGGGCCTAGGCTATCTCACCGAGGACAGGAAGGACGGGCTCGTGCCGCGACTGCCCATCCCGGCCAACATCACTTTAGCCAGTCTAAGAAAGATGTGTCGTTTGGGCTTCCTCAAGCACGATGAGGAAAGAATGTCAGCAGAGAAATACGTCGGGGAGTTGAATATTCATACACCCAGGTTGAGCCAAAGGATCGAGTTCCTCAGCGGTGGCAATCAGCAAAAGGTTGCCTTGGCCAAATGGTTGTGTAGCCAGGCGAAAATCTTGATTTTCGACGAGCCTACCAGAGGGATTGATGTGGGGGCCAAGGTGGAAGTCTTCCGCTTGATGAACGACCTGGCGAAAGAAGGGGTGGGGATTATCATGATTTCCTCCGAGATGCTAGAGGTTTTGGCTGTGGCTGACCGTATTCTGGTAATGGCTGGTGGTTCCTTCGTAGCCGAGTATGCGGCGGGCCAGGCATCCCAGGAAGATCTCATGAGAGATGCTGTAGTGAGGTGAGAAAGGAGCACGCAAATGGCTGAAAATCCTTCGGGATCGAGCGTTTCAGGCTTGGGACGGCTCAAGACGTGGGTAGCTACACCTGAACTGAGGGTACGGCTTGGGATCAGGGCCGTACTGGTGTTTGCCGTGCTTCTATTTGTCTACTATGTCTCGACAGCGCCCCGTTTCTTCAGTGTTACCAATGTAACCAACGTGGGAGCGCGAACAGCACCGGGCATCATCGTGGCCGTAGCCCAGACGATGGTCATCATCTCGGCGGGCATTGACTTGTCTGTAGGGGCCATCCTCGCCTTTTCAGGCTCATTGGCTTCGGTAGCCTATTGTTATTGGGGCGTCCCCGTTTGGCCGGCCATACTGCTTGGCCTGGCAGCCGGGGCCCTGTTGGGTTTCATCAATGGCCTGATCATCACTAAGGGAAGGATCCCCGATTTCATCGCTACCCTGGGGATGATGGGCACAGCCCGTGGCGTAGCCCTCATCCTGACCGGCGGGTTGCCCGTCCCCTCCCACCTGACAGCCGTTACCCTCAAGGCTTATCTGCCCGAAGAGATCATTTGGATGGGGAGCGGGGACATCCTCGGCTTCCCAGCAGGGGCCCTCATCGGCTTGCTGGTCGTCGTTGCCGGTTGGGGGGTCTTGATGCACACCGGATTTGGACGTGCCCTCTTCGCCGTTGGCGGGAATAGGGAGGCGGCCAGGGTCTCGGGCATCAACGTTGACCGCACCAAGGTCATGGTCTACACCCTCGCGGGGTTGCTGTCAGGGCTGGCTGGCCTGGTGCTGGTGGGGCGTATGAACTCCGCCAACGCCTTGATGGCAGATCCAGCGAATTTGGAAAGCATCTCTGCCGTGGTCATCGGTGGAACCAACCTCTTCGGTGGCGAGGGCGGCGTCATCGGCTCATTGGTCGGCGCTCTCATCATGGGCATCCTGGGCAACGTTTTGAACCTACACAATATGCAGGACTTCGCACAGCGGGTTGTCATGGGATTGCTCATCATCGGAGTCGTTCTGTTCGATCAGTTGCGAAGAAGGTATGGTGGCTGAGCAGGCCGGAAGGGCGAGATTGTGAGGGGGAAACCCCCTGGGCGGCAGCGCGAGGGGCCCCTCTTTTCTTGCTTTTCACCCTCCCGCAGGTTTGGCAGGTCGTATCGGGCAAAACGCTAGCTCCGGGCAGATGTTCAGACACCTGGTCCCGCCAAAAAAGCAACCTGCGGGAGGGTAGGCTGAACTATCTGGTGAAGAAAGAAGGGAGAGGCTATCTATGAAGTACTCCATAAGCAACTGGATATACGGCGACGAACCCTTGCGGATCACTTTCCAACGCTTACAGAAGTGCGGCTACGACGGTGTGGAACTGGTGGGCGAGCCCCAGCGCTATGACATCCAGGAGGTCAAGGGGCTGTGCCAGGAATTTGGGCTCTCGGTCCTCTCCGTCCTCGGCTGGTCCATCTGGCCCCTGGAAAGAGACCTCGCTCATCCAGACCCCCAGATGCGCCGGAAGGCCCTGGAGTATGCGTCCGAATGTGTGGACCTGGCCGTAGCGGTAGGAGCCCCCGTGGTAGTGGCCATCCCCGCCTCCGCGGGAAGAACCAGTCCCATCGGCCAGCCGGATAGTGGGAAAGCCTGGAAAGAGGCGGTGGCCAGGCAATGGGACTATGCCGTGGAATCCGTCCAGGCCGCAGCGGCCTATGCTGAGGAGAGGGGTGTGCTGGTCGCCATCGAGCCCATCAACCGCTACGAGAGCTTTCTCGTCAACAACGTGGATCAAGGCCGCCGCTTTGTCCAGGAAGTGAACTCCGCAGTGGTAAGACTTCACCTCGATGCCTTCCACATGAACATCGAGGACAATGATCCCGCCGGTGCTGTCCGTAAGGCTGGTGATCTCCTGGTCAACATGCATATCTCCGATTCCAACCGTGGGGCGGTTGGCCACGGTCATACCGATTTCAAGGCCATCATGCGGGCTTTGAAGGTGATTGATTATCAGGGAATACTCACCATGGAGCCTGTGCCGCCAGTCCCCGACGCTTTCATGGCTATCTCGATGGAAGAGTTTCTGCCCCTAAGGGATGTCTACGCTGAGGAGTGCATCTCGCGCCTTCGCCAGTACGACAGAGAGGTCTGAGAGCATCAGTTTATTGGTCAAGATCTGCTCTTTTTATCTGGCGCAAAGGGGTGGAGATTTAGACAAATGAGGGTTGATGGAATGAAGAGACTTCTGGTGCTTGCCCTGCTTTCGGTGCTTATCCTATCGGCCTGTGCACCGAAAGGTACCTTTCAGCAAGCGTGGCCTACGCCACGCGGAACTTTCACGCCCGAATCGGGCGTGAGTGGCGCGCCCACACCAACACGCCTCTTCGAGTGCATCTCCTGGCACGCGGCGCCAAACTACTTAGGCCAATCTCAATGTGTTGAGGGGGGCGTCCTCCGTGTTGATAAGTCGGAGGGAGCTTTCCTCCTGATTTTCAGCAATAAACCGGATACATTCTACGGCGTTTCGTTGGACCTCGATTTGTCTGACCTGGCCGACAAGTGTGTGCGGATTTTGGGGACAGTAGAGAGCTATAAAGGCCGACCGGCGATCATCATCGAGAGCCGTGATCAGTTGCTGCCTTGTCTGGGGAAGGAATAGCAGAAGAGAAGGTGCTCCTCGCTCTTCAGTCTGTTGATTATCTGAGGCTAGCCTACAACGTCCCACACCTGGGTAGACAGTCGGGACGCCTTTTTATTTGTCAGGAGGGAGGGCTGAACAGTGAACCCTGTGAGAGTATGCGTCGTCGGCGTGGGGCGAGCCGGCGTGGTGCATGCCACGAACTTTAGGGACAACGTGCCAGGAGCCTTCGTGGCCGCCGTCGTGGACGCCGATCTGGAATTGGCTGAGGAGAGGACAAAGGATCTGGGCGTTGACCTTTTTTTCTCTGATCTCCACCAGGCCTTAGACAGGGCGGAGATTGATGCTGTCTGTATCACCACGCCTACCTTCACCCATGCTGAAATCGCTATCGAGGCTGCCAAGGCTGGCAAGCACATTTTCTGTGAAAAGCCAATGGCTATCAGCTTGGATGAGGCGGACTGCATGATCGAAGCAGCGGAGGAAGCAGGGGTCAAACTGCAAATCGGCTTCATGCGCCGCTTCGACCCTCTCTTCGTCACTGCCAAGGAGCGGATCGAGGACGGTGAGATCGGAAGACCTATGGTGATCCGTTCTCTCACCCGTGGGCCTGGACTGCCTCCGCGGTGGGCTTGCGACCCACGCACCAGCAACGGCATGTTGGCCGAGGTGAACAGTCATGATTTCGATACCATCCGCTGGCTGGCGGATGCCGAGTTCGAGAGGATCTGGGCGGAGGCCAATACCCTCAAGTGCTTTGACCTCAAGGAAGAGTTCCCCAATTTCTACGACAACGCTATCGTCTCCCTCCGCTTGAGCAATGGAACCCTGGGAATCATAGACGGCAGTTGCCCCGTGGACTATGGTTACGATGCCCGGGCGGAGATCTTGGGGAGCGAGGGAGTGATCCTCATCGGCGAACTGCAGGACAGGGCGGTAACCACCTGCACGAAGCAGGCCGGGGTGGTGACCTCAACTTTTCGGAGCTGGCGCAACCGATTTCGGGATGCCTACATTGCCGAGGCACGCCATTTCGTGGAGTGCATCCTTCAGGATCGTGACCCTCTGGTAACAGGGCACGACGGGAGAAAGGCGGTTGAAGCAGTGTTGGCCGCTAACGAGTCCGTTCGGTCTGGCAGGCCCGTCTCTCTGCCCTTAGATTAGAGGGGAGTTTTATGTTAGCAGCGGTCTATCATGGCATAAACGACCTTCGTGTGGAAGACATCGTCAAGATGACCATCGGAGAAGACGAGGCCTTGTTAAGGGTCAAAGCGGCTGCCATCTGCGGCACCGATCTGCGCATTCTCGCCTCAGGCCATTTCAAAATCCCGCAGGGGATGACGCGCATACTGGGACACGAATTGGCCGGTGAGGTGGTAGAGGTGGGGTCGCGGGTGAGTGGCCTCGTCCCTGAGATGAGAATCGCCATCGCCCCCAACATTGGCTGCGGCAGGTGTGAACAATGCATCCAGGGCCTTGACCATCTGTGTCCGAATTACGAGGCCTTTGGCATCAGCCTCGACGGCGCCTTCGCCGAATACATGCGCATCCCCGCCTCTTTCATCCGCCGGGGGAACATCGCCCTCGTCCCCGAAGGTATCTCCTATGAGGAGGCAGCCCTCAACGAGCCCTTCTCCTGCTGTTACCACGGCTCCCGAGCCTGCCACATCGAGCCTGGCGACGTGGTGCTGGTCGTGGGAGCTGGCCCCATTGGCATCATGCACCTGCTCCTGGCCCGCCTAAGTGGGGCCTCTAGCGTCATCGTCAGCGAGATGATTGAGGAGCGCCGGCTCCAGGCTTTGGAGTTCGGCGCCGATCTGGCCGTAGATCCCGGCAAGCAGGACCTGCAGGCTGCCGTGCGTGAAGTCAGCCATGGCCGTGGGGCAGATGTCATCATCGTAGCTGCGCCCGCTCCCTCGGCCCAGGAACAATCGCTGGACCTGGCTGCGACCCGCGGGCGCATCAATTTCTTCGGCGGCCTTCCCGAAGGAAGCGAATTCATCAGATTCAAATCCAATCGCGTGCACTACAGGGAGATCATGGTGACGGGAACGACCGGCTCCAGCAACTACGAGTTTCACCGTAGCATGGAGATCATAGCTTCGGGGAGGGTCGCTCTTTCGCCCTTGATCAGTGCTCGTTTTCATCTCTCGGAGGCGAAGGAGGCCTTCGCTGTAGCCGCCAGCAAAAAGGCCTTGAAGGTAATCATCAATCCCTAATCCCACCATTATTAAGGAGAACGTTCATGTTGGGCGGTTATCTGGGCAAAACTTTGAGGATAGGGCTCTCCAGGGAGGAAGCCTTGGCGCAAGAGCTGGAAGAGGCTGGCCTGAGGAGGTTCCTTGGCGGTCGAGGGCTGGCTGCCAGGTGGTACTACGAGGAGATCGAGCCTGAGACGGAGCCTCTCGGCGCGGCCAACAAGCTTTTCTTTTTCACCGGCCCGCTAACAGGCGTGCCTCTGCCTTCCACCACCAAATTCGGTGTCAGCACCAAATCTCCGGAAACAGGGATTTACCTCTGTGCCAATTCCGGTGGAGATTTTGGCCCGCACTTGAAATTCTGCGGCTTCGATGGGTTGGTCATCGAGGGTCGGGGGGAGCGCCCCACCTATCTCATCATCGAGGACGGTGCCGTGAGCTTCCACGATGCCAGCCATCTCCTGGGGCTCAAGATGAGCGAAGTAAGGGAGAGGTTGTTGGAAGCGATAGGCGATTCCAAGGCCTCCGTCCTCTGCACCGGCCCCGCCGCCGAGCGGCTGGTAGCGTTCGCTTACATCCAGGTTGACGGGCGTGCCTTCGGTCGAGGCGGCGCCGGCGCGGTCATGGGCTCCAAGAACCTCAAAGGCATTGTGATAAAGGGCAGCGGGGAGATACCCTTGGCCAACCCGGAGAGGGTGAAAGAGATTCGGAACGCAGCCATCAAAGAGTTGAGGGAGACCAGGGCCAATCACACCAAATATGGCACACCCCAGTATACGGAGGTGATCAACGAGCTGGGGTGTTACCCCGCCCGCAATTTCCAGAGTTCTTATCTCGAAAACGCCCACGGCATTTACGCCCAGCACATGAGAGAGCACTTCTGGGTGAGAAACTTTGCCTGCTATCGTTGCCCCGTGGCCTGCGGCAAGGTATGCGAAGTCAATGAAGGGCCCTTGGCGGGGGCGCACGCGCGGCCCGAATATGAGACCATCGGCATGCTGGGTGGCTCCTGCGGCGTCACCGATTTCGCGGCCATCATCGTCGCCAACGAGCTGTGCGACGAATACGGCACGGATACCATCTCTACTGGCAACGCTGTGGCGCTGGCCATGGAGCTTTTCGAGCGTGGCCTCATCACCAGAGCGGACACGGAGGGTATCGAAGCGCACTTCGGCGATGGCCAGGCACTGGTGGGGATGGTTAAGCTCATCGGCGAGCGCAGAGGCATCGGTGACCTCCTGGCGGAAGGGATGGCCAGCGTGGCCAGGGAGAAGCCAGAATGGCGCCCCTACATTCTGGAGGTCAAAGGGATGCCTTTCGCGGCCTACGATCCGCGTGGCTTCCACGGCATGGGTCTCGCCTACGGTACGTCGAGCAGAGGGGCTTGCCACAACGTCGGGGGGTGGACCATCAGGGCGGAACTGTTGAGCGGCGAATACAATAGATTTGCCCTCAAAGGCAAAGGCGAATTGGTCAAGAACATCCAGGACACCAGGGGCTACGTGGATTCCCTGGGACTCTGCACGGTGGTGAGGGGCTCGCTGGGCTTCACCGCGAACCCGCGGGGGGATGTCCTGGAGGCGGTCACCGGCTTCGATTTCACCCCTGAGCTGATGGAGATCGGCAGCAGGATTTACACTCTGGAGAGGATGATACTCGTTCGGGAGGGGATAAGGCGCGAGGATGACATGCTCCCACCGAGGATTATGACTGAGAAGATCCCCGATGGTCCGGCTGAAGGCCGCATTTTGACCAGAGAGATGTACGAGGTCATGCTTGACGAATACTACGCCGTGCGGGGCTGGGACAAGGAGGGGGTGCCTACCCAAGAAACGCTCCGCGAGCTTGGCCTGAACGAACTGTCATTGCGAGCGTAGCGAAGCAATCTCCCGCCTTTTGTCAGCAACGATGGGGATTGCTTTGTCACTTCGTTCCTCGCAATGACAGGGTGGTAGTTACGACGAACTTTGATGGAGGTCCGATGATGAGCCTTATGCAACCCTTCGCTGCCCAATTGCAATTCCAAAACGGGCTGCTAGAGCCTTATGGCAGAAAAACTGTGAGAAGGCTCAGCGACATGAGGGGAATGTATCTGGACATCTCCGCCACGGAGGAACTCCTGAAGCAAGGTGACCCCTTGCTTTACGAGGTCTGCGAGGTGGACGTCCCCCATGAGGAAGGGCAGTTGATCTACTGCACAAGCATCATTTACCCCGGCCAGGTCGGCCACGAGTATCACATGACCAAGGGGCACTTCCACAGCAAAGAGGGCACGGCTGAAATCTACTTTGGCCTGCGCGGGAGAGGCTACCTGCTCACGCAGACCCATGATGGTCAGGTCAGCGTGATAGAGATAGTGCCAGGCACCGTCGCTTATATTCCTCCTTTCTGGGCTCATCGAACGGTTAACATCGGCGACGAGAAGTTCGTTTTCTTTGCTGTTTACCCAGGCGATGCCGGTCACAACTACGGCATCATTGAGGAGGGGGGCTTCGCCAAACTCGTGGTGGAGAAAAATGGGAAACCTGCCGTCGTTGACAACCCTCGGTATCGTTGACTGTCATTGCGAAGGCGCGGGGTTTGCGCCTGAAGCAATCTCCAGTGAGCGTAGGAGATTGCTTCGCCCCTGCGGAGCTCGCAATGACAGCTTGAGAGGAAGGAATGCCCAGAGTCCTCGTTAAATCTCTAGCCACCGTGAAGGATAGGGTGGGCAAAGGGGAGGAAGAATACGAGCTGCCCGATGGCTCAACCTTGAGCGAGTTGTCGGCTAAGCTCCAGAAATCCCATCAATTATCGCTGCTCGACCCGGCCATCATGGTCACTCTGAACGGGAGGGGCATTCGCCAACTGCCAGAAGGGTTGGAAACGAGGCTCAGAGAGGGGGATGTGATCCTGCTGTTCCCCCCTATCTCGGGCGGATGATCGCCTAAGGAGGTGAGCTGCTTTGAGCGAGAAGACCTATCTCATCGGCATTGATGTGGGCACCATGGGCACCAAGTCGGCCATTTTCGATACGGAGGGCAACCTCGTTGCCCTGGCATTTGAGGAATCGAAGCTTCACTATCCCCGGCCGAGTTGGGTGGAGCAAGACCCGGATGAGATCTATTGGTCCGTGGCCCACACTGTCAAGGAGTGCCTGGAGAAGAGTGGCATCCATCCAGCGGACGTGGTGGCCATCTCCCTGGATGGCCAGATGGCAGGCATCAGCACGGTGGATGAGGAGTGGGGGGCGCCCACCGTTTATGATTCCTGGCTGGACACCAGGTGTGGGCCTTGCATCGGGCAGATGCAGGCCCACCAGGACCTTATCATCCAGAAGACGGGGGGCCCCCCGACCTACTCCCACGGCCCCAAGATCCTCTGGTGGAAGGACGAGCGACCGGAGGTCTTCGCTAAAATCTGCAAATTCGTGATGCCGGCCGGCTACGTGGCAGGGCGTATGGCTGGCCTTAAGGGGGAGGAAGCCTTCATTGATTACACCTACATTCACTTCTCTTGCCTGAGCGATACCGCCAAGGCCGCCTGGTCGCCGGAATTGTGCGGACTCTTCGAGGTCCCGATGGAGAAGCTGCCGCGCATTGTCGAGCCCTGGGAGATCATCGGCCAGGTAACCCCGGAGGCGGCCAGGGATTGCGGCCTGCTGGCGGGCACCCCCATCGCCGCCGGCTGCGGCGATCAGGCCGCCGGGATGCTGGGAGCGGCCATGGTGGAGCCGGGCCTGGTTTTCGACGTGGCGGGCACGGCCTCCGTCTTCGCCATCTGCGTGGATCGGGCTGTCCCAGATTTGGAGCATGGGACTCTCTTCACCGCCCGGCTGGTGCCCCCCGACCTCTGGTATGCCCTGGCTTACATCAACGGCGGAGGATTGAACCTGCGCTGGTTCAGGGATGAGATGGCTAAGGAGGAGAAGGCCGCCGCTGAACGAGAGGGGAAGAACATCTACGCCTTGTTGGATGAGGCGGCTGCCTGCGTGCCAGCAGGATCGGATTCCCTAGTTTTCCTTCCGCATCTCGGGGGACGGGTCTGCCCTAGCGACCCCGACATCCGCGGACTCTGGCTGGGCTTCACCTGGAAGCATCGTAAGGCTCACTTCTACCGCGCCTTGCTGGAGGGCGTGGCCTACGAATACGCGTACTATCTGGGGATCGAGAGGAGCCTGTTCCCCGATCTGGAGTTCAAGGAGGCCCGGGTCATCGGCGGCGGCTCCACTAGCGACGTGTGGAATCAAATCAAGGCGGATGTGTTGAGCCTCGCCTATGTGCAACTGAACCGGCAGGAATACGCCGTGCTTGGCTCAGCCATCCTCGCCGGTTACGCGGTGGGGGTCTTCGACGACCTTAAGGCCACCGCCAGGCGCTTCGTGCAGCCCATCAGCCGCATCGAGCCCCGTCCCGCATACCACGCCTTTTATCGGCCGCTGGTGCAGGTTTACATCTCCCTCTTCCACACGCTGCGGGAGACCTATCAGGAGCTAGCCAGGGTCCCTGAGCCGCCCAGGGATTGATGATTATGAGGGGGGGAGAGATGAGGTTCATGGACAAGGTCGCCATCGTGACGGGATCCAGCCGGGGGATGGGGCGGACCATAGCCCTGGGGCTCGCCAGGGAGGGGGCGAGCGTGGTCGTCATCTCCCATCGCCACCCGGAGAAAGGACAGGAGGTTGCCCACGAGGTAGAGAAGCTGCGAGGGCGGGCTCTCCACGTCCAGGCGGACGTCAGCGATAAGGCGGATGTCCAGAGGATGGTGCAGGCCACGTTGGACAAGTTCGGCAGAATTGACGTTCTGATAAACAACGCTGGCATCCACATAGGTGCTCCCTTCACGCAAGAGAGCGAGGAGATGTGGGGGGAGCTTTTTAGGGTCAACGTCATGGGCGTCGTCCTCCCCACGCAGGCGGTCGTTCCCCACATGATCGAGCGAGGGAAGGGCAAGGTAGTGGTCACCGCTTCTAAGGCCGCCGTCGTGGGGGAGCCGTACCATGCTGCCTACAGCGCCTCCAAAGGGGCCGTCCTCTCTCTGACCAGGGCGCTGGCCGTCGAGCTGGCCCCTCATAAAATCACCGTGAACGCCGTCTGCCCTGGCCCTGTCCTCACCGATATGCTCTTGGAGGCGGTTCCTGATCCGGCGGAGAGAGAAGAGCTGGCCGCCGGCGCCCCCTTGGGGAGAGTGGGGAGGGTCGAGGACATCGTCGGCGCGGTGCTCTACCTCGCCTCCGAGGAATCAGACTGGTGCACTGGCCAGGCCATCTCTATAGATGGCGGGATGTCAGTTCTGAAATAGGGGGGACAGATGAAGATACTTGTTACCGCTCGCTCCTTTCGCAAGACCCCTGGAAGACACAAAGAACTTCTGGAGCAATCCGGCCACCAGGTAGCAGAGAGCCCCCTGGATCGCCCCTTGATAGAGGCGGAGATAGTGGAGCTGATCTCCAACGTGGATGGAGCCATCCTGGGGCTAGACGAGGTGACGGCGAAAGTGATCCAGGCTGGTCGGCAGCTCAAAGTCCTCTCTCGATATGGCGTGGGAGTGGACAGGGTTGATCTGGAAGCAGCTACGGAGGCTGGGGTAGTGGTGACCAACACCCCGGGGACGAACCACATCGCCGTAGCCGAGTTGACCCTGGGTCTCATGCTATCTTTGGCCAGGCGCATCCCCCAGCACGACAGTAGCGTCAAGGAGGGCTCTTGGGCAAGGGTGAGGGGAACAACCGAACTGGCGGGGAAGACGCTGGGGATATTGGGGCTAGGTTGGATAAGCAGGGAGGTGATCCGGCGGGCTTCTGCCTTTGACATGAAGATCGTGGTGCAGACCAGATATCCAGACAAAGAGCTAGCCGATCAATACGGTGTGGAGTATCTGCCCTTGGAGCGCTTACTAAAAGAGGCTGATTTCGTCTCCCTGCATTGCGCCTTCACCCCGGAGCGGGCCGACCTCATTGGGGAGAAGGCACTGAGAGCCATGAAACCCACCAGTTACCTGATCAACACTGCGAGAGGAGGGTTAGTTGATGAAGAGGCTCTGCTGGTCGCCTTGCAGGAAGGTTGGATCGCTGGGGCAGCGATGGATGCCTTCAAGGAGGAGCCCGCCACCGATAGACCCCTGGTGAGATTGGATAACTTCATCGCCACACCGCACATCGGTGCCGCTACCTATGAGTCCATTCTGCGCATGGGGACCTTGGCGGTGGAGAACGCCTTGCAGGTCTTGCGCGGCGAGCGCCCCCCTTATGTAGTGAACCCAGAGGTTTATGGGAAGTCCAGATAGCCCAGATAGTAGCGAGCGAGGGCCCTCCTTGAACCACCGGAGGACCCTCTGGCACTCAAATAGTAAGCGCAAGCTCTTCCTTTCAGGAGGAGCTTGCGCTTTTGCGGACAAAAACCGCTGCGGATCTCAAAAACATGCGGTTCCCGTCGCCTACCTCTGCACCCGCCCCGATGCCTCCCCAGCCGCAAGTCGCTTCACTTCATCCACAGAGACGAGGTTGGCGTCCCCAGGGATCGAGTGTTTCAGACACGAAGCAGCGACCGCGAAGTTGAGCGCGGTTTCGTCATCCATACCGGTGGTCAGGCCACAGATCAAACCGGCGGCGAATGCGTCTCCGCCGCCGACGCGATCAACGATGTGGGTGATGTCGTAACGGGTGCTCAGGAAGAACTTCTGCCCATTGTGCAGACAGGCGGACCAGCCGTTGTGGCTGGCGCTGTAGCTCTCGCGCAGGGTGATGGCCTGGTATTTCAGGTTAGGAAAGGCTTCCAACACGTTCTCGCACAGTGCCCGATACTTGCCAGGGTCAAGTTCGCCCGTTTCGACCGCTTGCTTCCAATGGCCGGCCTCGACACTGATTCCCAGCGAGCGCTGGCAATCCTCCTCGTTGGCGATGCCGACGTCAACGTAGCGCACCAGTTCGCTCATCACCTCCGGAGCCGTCTTGCCATATTTCCACAGCTTCTTGCGGTAGTTGTAGTCACAGGAGACAGTCAGGCCCTTCTCCTTGGCTACCTGTACTGCCTTGAGCGAAAGATCGGCGGCGCTCTGGCTGAGGGCAGGGGTGATGCCGGTGATGTGGAACCAGGATGCGTTGTCAAAGATGCGCTCCCAATCCAGACTCTTTAAGTCAGCAGTAGCAATTGCCGAGTTCGCTCGATCGTAGATCACTTGAGACGGGCGCTGGTTGGCGCCAGGCTCGAGAAAGTATATCCCCATTCGCTCGCCGCCGCGGGCGATGAGCGAAGTGTCAATACCCCTGCTCCGGACAGAAGCGATGCAGGCGTCAGCGATTGGGTTGTGGGGCAAGACGGTGACGTAGGCGACGTTTAGGCCGAAGCGGGCCAAAGAGATGGCGACGTTGGCCTCCCCGCCGCCAAAGGTGGCCTCCAACAGCGGCGACTGGAAGAATCGCTCGAATCCAGGCGGCTTCAGTCGTAGCATCACCTCGCCGAAAGTTACCACTCGATCACTCATATCCCACCTCCACTATCCTCGTACCTGGCGCACCACGGACATGGCTTCCCGGGTCAGCCTTGTGATCTCATCGAACCTGCCGGCCGAAATCAGGCCGGCCTTGACCAGCCAGCTCCCCCCGCAGCAGTGGACGCTCGGCAGGGCCAGATAGTCTGCCAGATTGTTCTGGTTGATACCCCCCGTGGGAATGAACTTGACGCCTCCGTAAGGTGCTGAGATAGCCTTCAGCACGGCGATCCCGCCTATCGCCTCGGCTGGGAAAAACTTTAGGATCCTCAGCCCCCGGTCGAGCGCCATGTCTATCTCAGTCGGCGTCATCACCCCGGGGGTGACGGGTATCTTGGTTTGCAGACACCAATCCACCACCTTCTGATTGAACCCAGGACAGACGATAAATCGAGCACCTGCGGAGACTGCCTTATCAGCCTGATCCACCGAGAGCACAGTCCCCGCTCCAACGATAACCTCCGGCAGGCTTGAAGAGATTTGCCGAATCGCCTCCTCGGCTGCTGCAGTCCGGAAGGTAATCTCGGCACATGGCAGCCCTCCTGCCAACAATGCTCTGCCAAGTTCTACTGCATCCTCGGCTCGCTCGATCTTGACGACTGGCACCACGCCGAGACCCCCCAGTTTCTCAAGTAAATCTGTCATTGTCTGCCTCCCTTCCTTTGCTTTGAGACTTTGACTTCGGGGTGGTATCTTGATCTTGTCGAAAGGTTGACCACCCCTTGCGGCCAGCGCCCGTTATACACATCAATGGCGATCTGGCAAGCGGTGCGGTACAGATCGGCCACGCTTTCCTCGGAATTGGCCCCCACGTGGGGCGTGAAGGTCACGTTGTCAAACTCACGCAGCGGCGAATCGGGGGGCAGGGGCTCGTGCTCAAACACGTCCAACCCGGCGCCCCACACCTTGCCGGAGCGCAATGCCTCCACCAACGCCGACTCGTCAATGACCGGTCCCCGGCTGGTGTTGACAATGAACATGCCTTCTTTCATCAGGTTGAATTCGCTGGTGCTCAGCAGGTGGTGAGTTTCGTCAGTCAGCGGGCAGTGTACCGAGATGAAATCGGCGCATTGCAGCAACTCATCCAGTTCCACCTTTTGCGCTCCGCAACGAGCGATGGTCTCGGCGTCTAGGTAGGGATCATAGGCCAATAGGGTCATGCCAAAACCGCTCACCCGCTCAGCCAGGGCGCGGGCAATGCGGCCGAAGGCGACAAATCCCAGGGTGTAGGCTTTCATGCGGCGGGCAGGGCGCGCCCCGGTGCGATCCCAGCGCCCGGCGCGGATCCAGCGATCCTGGCGTGCGATATGTCTGGCAGCACCCATGAGCAACGCCAGGGCATGGTCTGCTACATCGTCTATGCAGTACGTAGGCACGTTGCAAACCAAGATGCCCCGCTCAGTGGCGGCCGCCACGTCAACGCTGTCGTAGCCGATGCCCAGCCGCAGGATACACCGACACCGATCGAGTTGCTCAATGACAGGCCGGGTGAGCAATGGACGCACCGACTGAATCATCACCACATCGCTGTTGCATGCCGCCTCCAGAACGGCTTCGGGGGTGCGGTGCTGGCCCACGATCCACGTGATACCGTAGCGAGCCAGTTCCTCGCCCACCCAATCCGGTGGTGCAAAGAGGTCCTCGTCGTAGTCTACTAACACAGCCTTAAAGGAGTGGTTTGCCATTGCCGTTACACACCACCGAAGGCGGAAATTCCGCCCTCTACTGTGACCGTTGTGCCGTGCATGAACGCGGTAACATCTGACAGCAACATGAGAGCTGGCCCAAACGGGCATCGAGCAGGGTATCGAGCACCTTCATACCTCGCTGTAGGGCCTGGATTGAGTAGTCGCGCTGAGAGGATCGATTGACCTCTGGTCTCATGTATTGAATTGAGGTCTCACTTTCTGATCAAATCATAGCGCACTTCCAACTATCTGTCAAATTCCATTTTGAAGTTTTGCATCGTTTGGGGTATAATAGCTTTGAGCAGACTACTGGAGGTGAAACCATGACAAAAGTCCACGAAGCAGCACGACCATTGTTGGAAATGCAGGCCGAGTTCGATTTCTTCGTCGGCATTGATTCGGACGGCTGTGCTTTCGACACGATGGAGATCAAGCACAAGGAGTGTTTTACTCCGAACACCATCAAACACTGGGGTTTGCAGCCGGTCTCGAAATACGCTCGTGACGCTGCCCTGTTCGTCAATCTCTACTCCAAATGGCGCGGCATCAACCGCTGGCCCGCGCTGGTGATGGTCTTGGATCTACTGCGCGAGCGACCTGAGGTCATCGCGCGCCAGGCGAACATTCCACAAGTGCCCCGCGTCCGCGAGTTCATCGCCGACGAGGGGTTCCCCAAGAGCAACGACGGCCTGCGGGCATACGTGGCCGAGCACCCCGATCCTGAACTGGAGCGGGCCTGGGCCTGGACGACCGGCATCAATGCCACGGTGGCCGACATGGTGCACGGTGTGCCGCCCTTCCCCTACGTGCGCGAAAGCCTGGACTTCCTGGCCGACAAAGCCGACATGATCGTCGTCTCAGCCACGCCGGTGGAGGCGCTGACGCGGGAATGGGAGGAGCACGACCTGGCTCGCTACGTGCGGGTCATCGCTGGCCAGGAGATGGGCAAGAAGAGCGAACACATTGCCCTAGCCACCAGGGGCCAATACGCGCCCGGCCATATGCTGATGATCGGCGACGCGCCCGGCGACCTGAGGGCTGCGCGGGCCAACGATGCCCTCTTCTTCCCCGTCAACCCCGGCAACGAGGAAGAGTCGTGGCAGCGGTTCTACAAGGAGGGGCTGCACAAGTTCCTGGCCGGGGAGTACGCCGGCGACTACGAGGCCAAGCTGATCGCCGAGTTCGAGCGATTCATGCCCGAAAGACCGCCGTGGAAGCAATGACAGATCAGCAAATCTCAAATCAGCAAGGCATAGGCTATATAGATAGGCTTCTGACCGAGGACGAGATCCACGACCTGATGGCCGAGGTGCTGGCGAGGGCCGATCTCGACGGCAAGCGTGCCCTGATCATCATCCCCGACCACACCCGCACCGCGCCGATTCCCCTCTTCTTCCGGCTGTTCCATGAGCTGCTGGGGAGAAGAGTCGCTGCGCTTGACTATCTGGTGGCGCTGGGTACGCACCAGCCAATGAGCGAGGAGGCGCTGAACAGTCTGGTGGGAGTCACTGCGGCGGAGCGGGCGAAGAAGTACCGCGATGTCCGCATCTTCAACCACGGTTGGGACGTGCCTGACACCTTCGTCACCATTGGCACCATCTCTGCTGCGGAGATCGAGGAGATCACCGGCGGCCTGATGCGCCAGGAAGTGCCGGTCACTCTCAACAAGCTTATACTCGACTATGACCAGCTCATCATCTGCGGCCCCACTTTCCCCCACGAAGTGGTCGGTTTCTCCGGCGGCAACAAGTACTTCTTCCCCGGCATCGGCGGCCCGGAGGTGATCAATTTCACCCACTGGCTGGGGGCGGTGATCACCAGCATGGAAGTCATCGGCACCAAGCATACCCCGGTGCGGCGAGTGATTGACCGGGCAGCGTCATTCATTGATAGGCCCAAGCTCTGCTGCAGTCTGGTAGTCAAGGGTGAAGACTTGGCCGGACTGTTCATCGGCACACCGGAGGAGGCCTACGAGCACGCCGTCGACCTTTCGGCCAAACTGCACATTATCTACGTGGACAAACCCTTCAAGCGAGTGCTGTCGGTCGTGCCAGAGATGTACGAGGATCTGTGGACAGCGGCCAAGGGGATGTACAAGCTGGAGCCGGCCATCGCCGACGGCGGCGAGGTGATCATCTACGCTCCTCACATCACCGAGGTCTCCTATACCCACGGCAAGGTCATTGACCAGATCGGTTACCACGTCCGCGACTACTTCCTCAAGCAGTGGGATCGCTTCAGGGACTATCCATGGGGGGTGCTGGCCCACTCGACACATCTGAGGGGGATCGGCACCTTCGAGGGTGGGGTGGAGAGACCGCGGATCAAGGTGACGTTGGCTACCGGCATTCCGGAGGAGCAGTGTCGGCGGATCAATCTGGGGTACATGGACCCAGCAACGATTGACATGGCCGAATGGGAGGGACGTGAGTACGAGGGGATTCTGGTAGTGCATAAGGCGGGGGAGATGTTGTACAGAATTGGCAAGTAAGCAAGTCGGAAGGAGGAAGTATCATGAGTAAGCAACAATTCGGTTTAATCGGCATGGCAGTCATGGGCCAGAACCTGGCCCTCAACATCGAACGGAACGGCTTCTCGGTAGCGGTCTACAATCGCACGGCGGCCCGTACCGAGGAGTTTATGGCCGGACCGGCCAAGGGGAAGAACATCCGGGCCGCGTATACGGTCGAAGAACTGGTGGATGCACTGGAAAAACCGCGCAGGATCATGCTCATGGTCAAGGCCGGCCCGCCTGTGGACGCTACCATCGCCCAACTGAAACCCCACCTGGAGCCGGGCGATCTGATCATTGACGGCGGCAACTCTTTCTTCGGCGATACGGAACGGCGGGCTAAGGAGCTGGCCGAAGAGGGCATCAACTACATCGGCACTGGCGTCTCCGGCGGCGAGTACGGCGCGTTGTGGGGTCCGAGCATCATGCCCGGAGGCCAGCCAGAGGCGTGGGAGGCGGTGAAGCCGATCTTTACCGCCATCGCCGCCAAGGTGAACGGCGACCCGCTTGTGGTGAGCCCAGTCGAACCATGCGTGACTTACATCGGCCCGCGCGGTTCCGGGCACTACGTCAAGATGGTGCACAACGGCATCGAGTACGGCGACATGCAGCTCATCGCCGAGTCCTACGACATCATGAAACGAATCGGTGACCTGTCGGCAGCGGAGCTTCACCAGGTCTTTGCCGAATGGAACCAGGGGGAACTGGAATCGTATCTCATCGAGATCACGGCCGACATCTTTGCCAAGATGGACGACGAGACCGGCCAGCCATTAGTGGAGGTCATCCTGGACGAGGCGAAACAGAAAGGGACCGGCAAGTGGACTAGCCAGAACGCCCTCGACCTGGGCGCACCGACGCCGACCATCAACGCCGCCGTGGAAAGTCGCATCATCTCCGCCTACAAAGCCGAGCGGGTGGCGGCCAGCCAGGTGCTCTCTGGCCCGGAGATCCGGTTCGACGGAGACCGCGCCGCGCTCATCCGTGACCTGCGCGACGCCCTCTACGCCGCCAAGATATGCTCCTATGCCCAGGGCTTTGCCCTGCTGTGCGCGGCCAGCCAGGAGTACGGCTACAACCTTAACTACGGCGAGATCGCCCGCATCTGGCGAGGCGGCTGCATCATCCGTGCTGCCTTCCTGAATGACATTCGCGCCGCCTTCGAGAGCAACCCTGACCTGTCCAACCTGTTGATGGACGCCGAATTCGGCCAGGCAGTACAGAGCCGCCAGGCCGCGCTGCGGCGTGTCATCCAGACAGCGGTGGCGGCTGGCGTGCCCTGTCTGGCCTTCAGCAGCGCACTGGCCTACTTTGACGCCTACCGCACCGCTCGCCTGCCGGCCAACCTCACCCAGGCCCAGCGCGACTACTTTGGCGCCCACACCTACCGGCGAGTGGATAAGGAAGGGGTATTTCATACAGAATGGCAGCCGTCTACGCCGGAAACCACGGCTCCTTGACAGGACGGAGGGGCACGTGGTATAATGTTGAACAGTCATCAACGTTCATTAACTTGAGGAGGCGGAGATGAGGGAAGTGCAGACGGTGGCGGCCACTTGGGCCCGCACTCACTTTGGGCAACTCATGCGGGAGGTTGTCAGGACGAAAGAGCGTTTCATTGTGGAACGGGATGGCATACCTGCCGTTGTGATCCTCTCGGTGCCGGAGTACGAGCAGTTGCAGCGGCGGGCAGCATGGAACCGCTTCTGCGAACTGAGCCGCCAGGCTGGACTGGAAGCTGAAGAGGAGGGTCTCACCGAAGAAGAGGTCCAGGCTGAGATTGAGGCCATCAAACGGCAGGTCTACGCGGAGCAATACGGGCGTGGCTGAACAATCCCTGCGCGTGATGGCCGACTCCAACACAATCATCGCCGGGGTTCTGAAGCCACGCTTGTTCTTCGAGTTCCTCGGACATGCCATCCGAGGGGACTTCCAGTTGGTCCTGGCTCCCCAGACCGTCGCCGAGGTGCTGAGGTGGGCCGAGGTCAAGGGGGGCCACCGGCGCGGGGCTGTGGAGTTCTTCTTGGCGACGTGTCAGTTTGAACTGGCGCCGGCTCCCAGCGTCGAAGAGGTGCAAGCCAACGCCGACCTGGTACGAGATGTGACGGACGTACCCGTAGCCCTTTCGGCCATTAAGGCCAGGCCAGACTACCTGGTGACCAATGACCAGGACTTCCACATTGAGAGGACCAAGACTGTCCTGAAGAAACAGGGCGTGCAGGTGATGCGCGTAGGAACGTTCCTGGCCGAGGTTATGGGCTGGAAGAGCCGGGAACTTGAGGCCATCAGGCTTAGGGAATGGGCGGAGATGTTGCCGTCAGGCCTGATACCCTGACGTCTCTCTATCCTCCTTTTTCCGTCTTCCATCCTTGATCGGGCTGGTCTGTTCAGAAGCAGGATTCTGGCAGCCAGCCCGTTGTCATTTGTCCAGGAGTGTGGTAAAATAAGTTCGGCGTCAATGGCACCTCATCGGAAAACGAGATGGACACGATGCAGACGACAGATGAGCAAGTGAGGCAACTGATCCGCCAAGCCGAAGAGCACATGGACCGGGAGGAATGGGATGAGGTAGCCGAGCTCTGCTACCAGGTGTTGGCTTTGGATCCTGTCAACCGCAAGGTGAACCTGGCGCTCGACGCGGGCCTGGCACCTGTCTTGCTGATCGGCGAGGCGCGCAACGACCAAGCGCTGCTGGCGGCTCGACTGGGCCCTCGGCCTGAGGCTCGGCCCGAAGGCTCGCCGAAGTCGGACGCGCTGAAGCGGCAACTGGAGCACGTGCTGGCAGGCTGCCAGGCGGAGCAGGTCGAGAGGATGGCCTTCGTCTACGAGCCTGAAGGCGCAATCGGCGTGACTGCGCCCGCCTCGCCAGAGCACGTGGCAGCCGGGTGCGGATTCATCCGGAACTGGTTGCGCGGGCGCTGGGGCGATGCCGTGGCCGAAAGCGTGCGCCTCATCGCCCGGATGCGCACGCCCTGATCGCCACGTTTCAGCCGATTAGTTACGTCCAACGAAGATCTCTGAGGAATGAAACCCGTAAGGAGGAAAGCATGAGCCGACCACGAAACGCCGTCGTTGCCCAATCGGGCGGGCCGACGCCGGTGATCAACAATTCGCTGCGGGGCGTGGTGGAGACCTGCCGTGCCATGCCCGACGCGTTCGGCACGGTTTATGCCGGCTGGCATGGTATCGAGGGTGTGCTGAAAGAGGAATTGCTCGACCTCTCCGCTCAGCCTGCCGAAGAGATCGCTCTGCTGCGCACCACCCCGGCGGCGGGGGCTATCGGCACCTGTCGCTACAAGCTGAAGGCCGATCAGCAGGAAGACTTCGAACGCATGATCGAGGTCTTCCGCGCCCACAACGTCGGCTACTTCTTCTACATTGGCGGCAACGACTCGATGGACACGGCCCACAAGATAGCGCTGCTGGCCCAGGAGCGAGGCCTGGAGCTTTTCGCTACCGGAGTGCCCAAAACCATAGACAACGACGTGGGCGATTCAGAATTCAAGCTGATAGATCACACCCCCGGCTATGGCTCGGTGGCCCGCTACTGGGCACTCAACGTCCAGAACGCCGATCAGGAAAACGCTGGCTCCCGTCCGTCCGATCCGGTGTTGGTGCTGCAGGCTATGGGGCGAAAGATCGGCTTCATCCCGGCCGCCGCTCGCCTGGCTGACCCGGATAGGGAGATGCCGTTACTCATCTTCATGCGGGAGTCGGGCCTGACCCTGGAGGAGGTGGCCGATCGCGTGAACGATGTTCTCAGGGAACGTGGCCGAGCGCTGGTGGTGATAAGCGAGGGATTCAACGTGGGCGCGATTGGCGAACGAAAGGATGCCTTCGGCCATACCATGTTCTCCTCCAGCCAGATGACTGTCGAGCGGATCGTGGTGAACTATCTGAACGAGGTAGGGTTGTCCGCCCGTGGGGCAGCTCGCGGCAACGTGCCGGGCACCAACCAGCGCCACAACATGATCTATGCCTCGAGCGTTGACTTGGAGGAAGCCTACAAGGTCGGGCAAAAGGCTGTGATCATAGCCGTCGAGGAAGGTTCAGGCTTCATGGCCACCATCTTGCGAGAGCCGGGCCCCATCTACGACGTCCACTACGACAAGGTGCCATTGGAAGTAGTTGCCAACTCCGAACGGACCTTCCCCGAAAGTTGGATCGCGCCCGGTCGAGTGGATGTCACGGATGACTTCGTGCGGTACGTTGGCCCCCTCATCGGCGACGACTGGCTGAACATTCCGTTGGTTGATGGCCGGCAGCGGTTTGCCCGGCTCAAACTGATCTTGGCCGAAAAGAAGTTGCCGGAGTACGTGCCGCAGGCGTACCGATAGCGTGCCAATGGGCAGGGAGGTTTTCTGATGGGCCGTGACGTGATTTTTGAGGCTTCGCGATATGAGCGCGAGGGCGAAACTTTTTTCACTGGTCGTCTGGCGGGGCGAGATACCATCCTTGTCTTCTTCGACCCCGCTGTCGAACCTGGGCCCCGCACGGCTCTCAACGGGGTGGAGGTGAGCGCTGGGTCGCACGGGCTCAAATTATGCCCGGCTACCTATGACAACGTGTTAGCTTTCGAGCGCCAGGTAGCCGGGCCGCGGCTGGTCGCTCTGAACAAGGCCGGCTATCGGAGCGGGCTGGGCACCGGGAACAGGGTGATCGTGGCCTGGGACGACGGCGCTTGCCTGGGCGATCCAGCCAGCCTGGGCGTTTTCGCGGGCATCTTCCAGGCTACGGTCAAAAGCGGAGTGTCTACCTGGTTCATCCAGCAGTCCATAGTGAGGGAGCTAATACCGGAAGGGATTGACCCGAAGGCGCATCTGGGCCTGGGACACACAGGCGGATACGGGCCACGGGAACTCCTGCGGGCCGGGCTGTTTGCCCTTGCCTCTTTAGGAGGATACGGGGGAAATCATAAATCCAAAATCCAAAATCCAAAATTTGTCGGGGCGGACGCCGATCATGCTATCGTCACGGGCGAGACGGAGGAGGAGTTAGCAGCGTCACTGGCCCTGAACAAGACAGCCATCGCTGAATCGCGAGACTACACCAAGTTCACCGTTGACACCTCCCGGCTGTTTGGCTTCCCTGTAAGTTTGAGTGCCGGGGATCGGAAACGTCTGCTCAAAGTGTTCAGAGGCCGTACCTTCGTCGTATCCAATGTAATAGAGAGCCGACCGGGCTTCGAGTACACATTTGCCGACGAGGAGATCTCGCGTCTGGGCCAGAAGTACTGGCGGGCCTGCCAGGTACACAAGGAGCTGTACGATTTCATCCTCGATCTGAAAGGTGACGTCCCGTTCGACTACGAACTGTCGCTGGATGAGACTCCAGCCCCCACAGAGCCCAAGGAACTGCTCTTCTATATGGCTACTCTGGAGGAAGTCATGGGCTTGCCTCGGGGGGGTGTCTGCTCGTGCGCGCCTAACTTTGGCTTCAGGAAACGGGCCGACTATCAGGGGGACATTGAGGTCGAGTTGAAGCCCTTGGTCAACGAGTGCGCCAGCATCGCCGCGGCCTTCGATCAGGTGCTCTGTTTTCACTCCGGTAGCGGGATGGGGGTGGAGACAGGCAAGGGACAGGGGGTGGACCAGGCTCTGGCCGAAGCGACTGGGGGGTGCTTGCAGCTTAAGGTCTCCGGCATCTACCAGGAGATCCTGTGGCGGGTGCTGGCTGAATCACCCGACCCCGCCGAGCGAGCGCTCTTCGAGAAGGCGTGGGCCCACACCTACCGCATCGCCGAGACGTTGAGCCGGGTCTATGTCGCCCTGATCGCAGGCCGTGATCAAGCCGAGGCGCAGGCTCTGCTGGCCGACGAATCAAGGGTAGGGAAGGTGGCCGGCAGGGAGGCCATCGCTCTGGTCAAACAGACGCTGGGCTATGGGCTTCACCAGGCTGCCCTGGCCCATGATCTGCTGGGGGTCGCTGATCCATCTCATAGGCATCCCGCCGACGACTTTTTCCGCCACCTGTCCTATCTCGCCTTTCGCCCCCTGCGGGCGGAGCTGTACCGCACCATCACGCCTGACGGCTGGCAACACTACGCCGATGCTGTAACTCGCTATACCAGGATGCGCATCGCCGGTCTCGGGATGACTGAGGACTAAGGAGACAATGTACCAAAAGCAAGAAGCAAGATCCCTGCCTCCTGCCCCTTGCTTCTTTGAGGAGGGCGTGGCGTGAAGCTTAGCATTGTCTTGTCCACCCAGCCCGCTCAATTTGAAGCGGTCGCTTTCAAAGGTGGCTTTGAGCGGAACGTGGCCCGCATAGCCGAACTGGGCTACGACGGCGTGGAGTTGGCTATCCGCGATCCCAACCTGGTGGATGCCAACGGAATGTTGCGCGTCGTATCGGGCCACGGCCTGGAAGTGCCCGCCATCGGTACCGGTCAGGCCTGGGGCGAAGAGGGTCTCTCCTTCACTGACCCCGACCGGGCCATCCGTGCGGCTGCCATTGAGCGCACCAAATCTCACATCCCCTTTGCTACCCGGACTGGGGCCGCCTGCGGTGAGCACGGTCGAACCGTCATCATCATCGGCCTGCTGCGCGGCATCGTCAAGCCGGGCGTGGACCATGCTCAGGCGATGGATTGGCTAGTGGATGCCTTGCAGCAGTGCTGCGCGGCGGCCCGGCCGCACGGTGTGCGTCTGGCACTGGAGCCTATCAATCGCTACGAAACCACGCTGATCAACAACGTAGCCCAGGGGCTGGAACTGGTTGAGCGTGTAGCCGCCGACAACGTGGGCCTATTGCTCGATACCTTCCACATGAACATCGAGGAGCCGTCTATTGAGGAGAGCATACGGGCCGCTGATGAGCGCCTCTTCCACTTCCACGTGGCTGATTCCAATCGCTGGTATCCAGGCGCGGGGCATCTGGACTTTGCCCGCATCCTGGCCGTGTTGCGAGAGATTGGCTACGAGGGTTATCTCTCCGCCGAGATATTGTCCTTGCCAGATGCTGATACCTGTGCCCGGCGGACGATCGAATTCTTAAAAGGGGTTTTCGATGCCTAGGATCAAAATCACGGCCGGTGACGTCGTTGCCTTCGCGGAGCTAAACGAGACTGCGACGGCTGAGGCCATCTGGAATGCCTTACCCATAGAAGCGCGGGCCAACACCTGGGGTGACGAGATCTACTTCTCCATACCCGTTTACCTGGAGGAAGAAAACGCGCAGGCGATAGTGGAGAAGGGCGATGTGGGCTACTGGCCTTCGGGCAATGCCTTCTGCATCTTCTTCGGTCGCACGCCCGTTAGCCGTGGCGACGAAATCCGCCCGGCCAGTCCTGTCAATGTTTTCGGGCATTTGGAGGGTGATCCCACCATCTTCAAGAGTGTGCGCAGCGGAGAGAAAGTGATGTTGGAACGAGTGGAGTAGATGCCGAATGGAATTCAACGTCTTTGAGAGAGCCAGGGATCTGCTTTGGGAATTCAAGGGGGATAGCTACGCCTTCGGAGCAGGGGCCCTGGCGAGGACTGGAGAACTAGCATCTCAGCTCGGACAAAGAGCCGCTATCATCGTCCCGTCCCATCCTGGGAGCGAGGGGATTAGCAGCCAGGTGGAGCGCTCCCTGGAATCAGCCGGGGTTGTTTTGGTTGGGAGAATGAAAGGGGCGAGACCCAATGCCCCACGGGAGGATGTCTTCCGGCTGGCAAGCGAGCTTCAAGAGTTGAGCACGGAGGTCATCGTCGCCATCGGCGGAGGGAGCAATATTGACGCCGCTAAGGCAGCCGGGGTCCTCGCGATCTTGGGTGGCCCTATCAGCAACTACTTTGGGACGGGGAGAGTCACCGAATTCCTGGCTCGAGCCTTCGGCCTCGAGGGCCTCAGCCCGAAGGCCCGAAAGTCCCTCACCCCGCTGGTAGCAGTGCAGACAGCCTCGAGCTCCGGCGCTCATCTGACCAAGTACTCTAACGTCACAGACCTTAAAAACGGCCAGAAGAGACTTATTGTGGACGAGGCCATCATCCCACCAAGAGCCGTCTTCCAGTACGACGTAACGACATGCATGCCCCCTGGTTTCACTGCCGACGGTGCCCTGGATGGCATTGCCCATCTGGTCGAAGTGCTCCTCGGTGCAGTGGGCAAAGGATTCTACCAACGAGTCGAGGAGGTAGCCAGAGTAGGGATACGGCTCATCGTCAATCACCTGGAGCAAGCTGTCGCTGAGCCTACTAACCTGGAAGCGCGCGAAGCGGTCGGCCTGGGTACAGACCTGGGGGGATATGCCATCATGATCGGTGGGACCAGCGGTGGACATCTGACGAGTTTCTCCCTGGTAGACATCCTGAGCCACGGGAGGGCCTGTGCCATCATGAATCCCTATTACATCGTCTTCTTCGCCCCAGCCATCGAGGAGCCGTTGAAGTTGATCGGGAAGATCTACCAAGAAGCCGGGCTTACCGAGGCCAGCATTGAGGCCCTATCTGGACGCGGCCTGGCGACGGCGGTAGCAGAGGCCATGATTGCGCTATCGGAGAGGATCGGCTTGCCGACGACTCTGGGCGAGCTGATGGGCTTCACCGACGGCCACATCGAGCGAGCCTTGAGAGCGGCCAAGGATCCGCAGTTGAAGATGAAGCTCCAGAATATGCCCATCCCCCTGACGGCGGAGATGGTGGACGAATACATGAGGCCCCTTCTGGAGGCCGCCAGGGATGGGGATCTAACACTGATCAAGAACGTGGTCTGAGGGCTACAGGGTATGCGGGAACAGGCTTCTTCGGCTGGCCTGCGCTTGTTGACAGGCGATGCTCTTTGTGTTAAACTGGGCACTACCTGGGGCCAATCACAAGTGATCGAGGCGTACGCAAACCTGCGGGAGGACGAAAGATTCACCCCGGGTGTGGAAAATAGGTTAACAAGTGAGAGAGAAAGTTGAATCTGCCGACTGTAGCTATCGCCATCATTGGGGTGGCACTGTTCTCCGATTTCATAAATGGCTTCCACGGCTCGAGCAACGTCGTGGCCACCATGATCTCTTCGAGAGCCATGTCAGCGCGCAACGCCCTGGCCTTAAGCGCAGTGGCCCATTTCTGCGGCCCCTTTCTCTTCGGCGTGGCTGTAGCCACTACCATTGGACATGAGGTGGTGGATCCCAAGGCCATCACCATTGTCGTCATCTTCGCCGCTTTACTTGCTGCCATTATCTGGAATATCATAACCTGGGCCTTTGGCATTCCCTCCAGTTCGTTTCACGCTCTTGTCGGCGGATTGATCGGAGCTGTGAGCGTTGATTTCGGCTTCGCCGTGATCCAGATGAGGGGATTGCTCAAAGTGATAATCGCCCTCTTCATATCGCCAATCCTGGGTTTGGTAGTAGGTTATCTATTGATGAGGTTGGTGCTCTTCCTGGCCCGCGGAGCCTCGCCCCGGATCAACCGGTTTTTCAAGCGCGCGCAGATCATAACTTCTCTGGCCCTGGCCCTGAGCCATGGCACCAACGATGCCCAGAAGACCATGGGAATCATTGCCATGGCCCTGGTTACTTTAGGCCATCTATCGGAGTTCAGCGTTCCCTGGTGGGTGGTGGCCCTTTGTGCGGGGGCCATGTCCTTGGGGACAGCTTTTGGGGGCTGGCGGATAATAAGAACCCTGGGGGGCAAATTCTACAAGATCAGGCCGGTGCATGGGTTCACAGCTCAGGTCGCTTCGGCCTTCGTTATCCTTGGAGCAGCTCTCCTGGGCGGGCCTGTGAGCACTACTCAGGTTGTTAGTTCGGCCATCCTTGGCGTAGGCTCGGCCAAGCGCGTCTCCAGGGTGCGCTGGAACGTGGTGGGCAACATCGTTGCTGCCTGGGTGCTCACCATACCCGCTTCCGCCCTGCTGGCGGCTTTGCTTCATCTGTTGATGCGTTCCCTTTTGTAGTCATAAGGGAGGAGAAGGGGTTCATGGGAATCAGAGATCTATTTAAGCCTCGTGAGGACAAATTTATGCGCTTGCTCGTTGAGCAGGCGGCCAAAACCGTAGAAGGTATGAAGTTGCTGGAAGAGTTCATGGAGGCCACCGACCGAGAGGTAGCCAAGAGGCTCGTCCAGGTGGAGAAGGAGGCTGATGAGGTGCGGCGCATCCTTATAGATGAACTCAACCGCTCCTTTGTCACCCCCATTGATCGCGAGGACATCTTCGCTCTCTCCCTGACCATTGATGACATCTTGGATTATGGCTATAGCACCGTGGACGAGATGGTGATCCTTGAGGTGGAATCCAACTCCTACCTTCGACGAATGGTCTCGCTGGTGCGGGAAGCAGCCAATGAGATATACATGGGGGTGGTGCGTCTGCAGGATCATCCCAATGTGGCCAACGATCACGCTGTGCGGGCCAAGGCCCTGGAGAACCGGGTGGAGACCGTTTATAGGGAGGCATTGGCTGAGCTATTCCACGGGCCTACAGACATAGATCACGTCATGGAAATGCTCAAGCTCAGGGAGATCTATCGCCACTTGAGCAATGCAGCCGATCGAGGCGACGAAGCGGCCAATGTGATTGGGGACATCGTAGTAAAGATGACATAAGGGCCAAAGGGAACCGTGCAGAGGTATCCTGAGCTGCGTCCTGAGCCCTTCGACCTTGCTCAGGATAAACTCTGCCGAAGGGTCGGAGGGCGGTCAACTTGCCTGGGTGCGGGTTGACCGCTCCTTCGTTTATAGGGGTGGCGAGGCCAGCTTCTTCAGCTTTTCCGATGTCTCTTGCCAGGTGATCCTGGACAGCCCTAGCTTCTGGCGTAGTTTGTCCGACGGCATCTTTGCCTTGTAGTCGCGCACGGCGCAGGTCCAGCGCAGGATCTCGAAGGAAATGGTCTCCAGGCCGGCCAGACGAGCTGCGTTGTCCAGGACGTACTCTAAATTGCGGGCGGTGCACTCGAAGAGCCGCTCCTGGGGTTGGCACTCGGCCAGGTACTGGCGCAGGGTAGGCACGAAATCCACTGAAAGCCGTAGTTTGCGTTCCTTATGCTTCATCTTGGGGTTGCTGTAGCGGATGTAGAGAACGGGCGCTTGCGGCGCTGAGGTGTCTATGTCGTTAAGCTGGATGGCCATGCACTCGCCCTTTTTGATGCCTGTTTGCAGGAGGAGGGTAACCAGCAGGTGGGGGCGGGCGTCGGGTTTATCAGCGTGCACGAGGCCCTCGGTAGCCTGCAAGAGCTTCTCCACCTGGCTCTCGTAGAGGATTTGGGGCAGGGGGGTGCTGACCCGTTGGTGGATCAGCGGCGCGGCGGGATCGCTGGGTATGATCCCCTCTTCGGCCAGCCAGCCGAAGAAGACCTTCAGAGTAGTCATTCGACGAGCATAGGATTTGGGATTGCAGGGCACGCCTCGGTAGTGGCGCAGGTAGGTCATGAAATCTTTGAGTTCGCTGGTGCCGATCTGGCTCAGGGCGCGATCGTCACCTAAGTATCTGGTGAGGATGCGCAGATCGTTTAGGAAGGCTTTGATGGTGTTCTCCGTGAAGCCCTTGCGGATCATGTGCTCGTGAAAGCCGCTGATAGCGGCACTGAGAGGCGATTCCCTGGTCAAGCTAAAGAGCGGCAATTGTTCGACAGACATTGATACCTCCTGACAACACCTTTTCGTATAGCCGTTACTTTGACATAATTGTACTGCAAACTGGCTTGGATGTCAAGTCATTTCATGTCACGCGGCCGAATTGCTGTGCAGGCACCGGGGCATTGTGATTTGACCTTGTGGGGGGAAGTCGGTATAATATCAGAGGATTTTCCACTTGCTATGGGCTCTGACTGATGGAACGCAGATGAACGCTGACAAACGCTGATTCTATGGTTTTATGCGCGTAAATCTGCGTCTGATTTCAAGGTATCTGTAGCTAGGCGGACGGAGTTTCTGCATAATACACCCTAGAGGCGTGGCTATATGGAAAAATGTCCGCCTAGTATCTCAAATTGGGTGACTATGTGGATAGATGTCCATATAATAGCAAGTTGGGCCCGCGCAGTGGTGCGGCCGGACAGATGCAGTACAGCTTTAGGCTTCTTTCGGTGAGTTATGATAACAAAAGACTTTCAACACATAGAAGCGGCACTGCTGACCACACGGGAGACATTTAGGAAGATTACTGGCGGGGTGCGGTCTCTTCTCGACGATTCCTTCGCTCTATACTTCGACTTTATGACACTTACAAAGTCATGGATAAAGAGTGACGATGAAGAGGTCTACGCGGTCGAGATTCTTGCTGTCGTCGTAAGGCGCATTGTTGCTTCTGTTGCTCTTCTCGAAAGCGGACTGCCCCAAGAAGCTCACATGATTCTTAGAAATGCCTTGGAATTTATGCTCGTCTCAATTGATGTTACTTATGACGAGCAGAGTCTTGAGAAATGGAAGGCCACAGCCCAAGAGGCTCTGAAGAAATCTGACCACAAGAGATGGTACTTCACCCCGAAGAGGATTCTAGAAAGAATTACAGCAAATGCGGGTGGAGTATATCCAGCAATCGAAAGAGCGCTGGCCTCAGACATTTACAGTGAGTGGAAGTTGATCTCGAATATCTCGCTTCATGCTCATTCTTATGCCCAGATCAGGTCGCTGAGCGATGGGAGCGGGAATTTTCAACTACTCGGTCTAAAAAAGGCCGATGATTACGCCAAAGACTTCAGACAATATGGAGTTCTCTTATTCAATGTGGTTTCCATTCTAATGGGAATCCCTAGGTACCGAACAGCTTTAGAGAACTTACGATTGGATAGCACACTAGGCAAACGGTTTCTCGAAAGGTACGTCAGAGTGCGAAATCGTTGTACTGGAGAAGGGCTGATGTACGTGAAGGTGAATTCAAAACAGGAACTGCAGGTAGCAGTTAGGGATACAGGATATCCGTTCGACATTTCCGCCATTCCCGATGATGCCATTATTGAAAGCGTTACTTTCGACTTTAGTGATCCAGCGGATCCGAAAATGATTGTAGACTATAGGATTGCACCTTCTTGACAATCCACTGTCCGCTCCCGTCTGGCTTGTGCATCCACGCAAAATCACGGTATGGTACTGCCATCCGATCATTTCCAACCGCGGCCTCGCAATAATGGTTTGATCAAATAGGTGCGGGCGTAACATCTCGCTGGTGTGCCCTGCAAAGCTGTCGTCTGCTAACCGGTGAGAGTCCGGTCGTGGCTTCGCCGTGAGCTTTGTCCTGAGCCCTTTGTCCCTGGGCCAAAGGACCAGGGGCTTGCCGAAGGGCTCAGTCGAACGGTAACTGGCAGGAGGCTACGTAGGTCAGTAGAGACCATTCCAATCACATCACTGCAGGCAGTGCCGATCGTTGTTGCATAAGACTCAATTTCAATGTATAATTGATCCAGCGTGAGTTGAGGAAATCGATGTTCTCACTTGGGCCGCTAGCTCAATTAGGCAGAGCAACTGACTCTTAATCAGTAGGTTGCAGGTTCGATTCCTGCGCGGCTCACCAAATCCAACAGATTTCTGCTCGGTCAGGAAATCCGTCCAATGGGGCGGATTTCGCCATCTGGTGGTGTAGACCATTTTGGGGACTACAGGCCGCTGCAATGTCCTCAGAGTTTTGATAAAGAGGTGCTTCGATGCCGTATGCACATGCTGGTAAGCTTCTTTGGGTGAATCTCGATTCGGGGCAGTGGCAGGTAGCGGAGGTTGCTCCCGATCAGGTTCGCCATTACCTCCTCGGCAGTGGTTTGGCAGCCAAGATCCTTCTGGACAGGCTGCAGCCTCAGTTGGATCCCCTCGATCCGGCCAACGCGCTCGTGATGGTGAACGGGCTATTGACGGGAACCTTCGTTCCCACCGCTTCTCGCGTGTCCGTCTGCGGGCGCTCACCGCTGACGGGCATCTGGTGCGAGTCGGCGGCCGGGGGCTACTGGGGGCCAGAGCTGCGTTTCGCTGGCTACGACGGCGTGGCGATCACCGGCCGGGCTGAGAAGCCCGTTTACCTGTGGATCAATGACGGCGGCATTGAGCTCCGCCCGGCTTCTTTGCTCTGGGGGTTGGATTCCCAGGAGACAGCGCAGCGCATTCTGGATGAAACCGACCCCCAAGCGTTGGTGGCCTGTGTAGGCCCGGCCGGTGAAAACGGGGTGCGCTTCGCCGGTATGATGTTTCTAGGCCGCGGCACGCGGACGGCAGGCCGAGGGGGCATGGGGGCACTGATGGCCTCCAAGAATTTGAAGGCTGTGGTCGTTAAGGGAAGCCAGCGGCCAGAGTACTTTGACCGGGAGGGGTTACGTCGCAGCGTGCGGGAGGCTACGGCCCGGATCAAGGATAACTCCATAGCCCTGTCCGAATTCGGCACGGCGGGTGGGGTGCCGGCGACGGAGGTTTATGGCGATCTACCTATCAGGAACTGGCTATTGGGCAGTTGGAAAGAGGGAGCCCATAAGACCTCTGGCCAGACCATAGTGGCTGCTATGCTCGACAAGCACTATCGCTGCTTTGCTTGCCCCATCGCCTGCGGCAAGGAGATCAGGATCAAAGAAGGACCTTATGCTGGGTTCGGGGGCCATGGGCCAGAATATGAGACGGTGGCATCCTTTGGAGCCCTGCTCTTGAACGACAACCTTGAGGCCATCATCCAGGCCGACCACATGTGCAACAGTTATGGCATGGACACGATCTCCACCGGGGCGGCCATCGCCCTGGCCATGGAGGCTTACGAGACAGGGTTGTTGACTGCCGAAGAGACCGGCGGTTTAGAGCTCGAATGGGGCAACGCTGAAGCCATCTTGCAGTTGGTGGAGCAGATTGCGCGGCGGCAGGGGCTTGGCGATGTGCTCGCTGACGGAGTTCGAGCCGCAGCCGAGAGGTTGGGGCCTGAGGCCGAGGAGATGGCAATTCACGCCAAGGGGCTCGCTGTAGCCATGCACGACCCACGGGCTTTTGTTGATATGGCTGTCAACTACGCTACGGCCAACCGAGGAGGATGTCACCTCGAAGCGCTGTCCTATTGGCGGGGCTATGGCCTCGAATGGGAGGATTGGGGCCAGGCGGGAGAGCACGACCGTCTGGACAGCGCTGGTAAGGCGCAGGTAGTCTACGACTTTCAAAACTACATGAGCGTGTACAATCCGTTGGGTTTGTGCAAGTTCATCGTCAAGGGCCTGGTGGGGCCGGAGACGGTGGTAGAATGGCTGAACTTGGCCATGGGCTGGGATTGGAACTCCAGCGACCTCATCCGCGTTGGCGAGAGGCTCTTCAACCTCAAGCGGATGATCAACGTCCGATTAGGCATCACCGGGGCGGACGACACCCTCCCACGGCGGCTTCTGACCCACGCGCGACCCACCGGCAGCGCGGCTGGCGTGCTGCCCGATCTGGAGGCCATGCTGGAGGAGTATTACCAACTGCGAGGCTGGACGGCAGAAGGCATTCCTACAGATGAGAAACTGCGGGAACTGGGCCTAGCATAAAGGTGCGTCCGTCAGAAGTTGACACCTGGCGTCCTCTAGTGTACAATCAGACAGATTTCGAATTGGAGGCAGGTAACTTGGGTGGATTCAGCTATGGAGGACAGGCGGTCATCGAAGGGGTGATGATGCGCGGAGCCAAGCACATGGCCGTGGCCGTCCGAGGTCCTACGGGCAAGATAATCGTCCACAGCGAGCCTCTGAATGCTAAAATATACGGCGGTCCAGTGAGCAGGCTTCCTTTCCTGCGGGCCATAATCATACTCTGGGATACATTGGTCCTGGGCATGCGCACTCTGCTTTTCTCGGCAGATGTAGCCTTGGAGGAGGAAGAAGTCGAGTTCAAAGGGCCGATAGCGTGGGGTTCCGTAGCCTTCTCCCTAATAATCGGTATAGCCGTCTTCTTCCTCGGGCCTTTGCTCCTGGTTGGGCTCGTGGATCGCTATATTGCCTCACCGCTGGTCAGCAATATCCTCGAGGGGCTCATCCGCCTTACCTTTTTCCTGGTCTACGTCTGCGCTATCAGCCTTATCCCTGACATCCGGCGCGTCTTCGCCTACCATGGAGCAGAACACAAAACCATCAATGCCTACGAGGACGGAGCTCCTCTGAAGCCGGACGCTGTCAAGGTTTACAGCACGGCTCATCCTCGCTGTGGTACCGGTTTCCTGTTGGTCTTTGCAGTGATCTCCATCCTGGTCTTCACCCTGTTGGGACGGCCTCCACTGGTGCTACGTATCATCTCACGCCTCGTTCTCATTCCCGTCATCGCTGGCCTAGCTTACGAACTGATCAAGTTCAGCGCTGCACACGGTGACAACCCTCTGGTGAGGGGATTGATTCTAGTGCCCAGCTTAGCCCTGCAAGGGCTCACCACTCGAGAGCCTGACGAATCAATGCTGGAGGTAGCGATAGCTGCTTTGCAGCGCTTGTTGGATATGGAAGGAAAGGGCGTGAGCGGGGCGAGCTAGTAGTGATCACCATGAGCGAAGAAGCAGGTGTTAAGGTTTGGGCGGATCCCCTGCGCGACTTCTGCGCCCAGGTCTTCGAAAAGATGAATGTTCCGGCTGATGACGCGGCTGTGACCGCCGACGTTTTGGTTACAGCCAATCTGCGCGGCATTGACTCCCACGGTGTGGCCCGCCTGAAGCGGTACGTGAATGGCCTGCGCGACGGGATGATGGTGGCCCGTCCGAATATCGAGATTGTGCACCAGACCCCCTGCACAGCCCTGGTAGACGGCGGGGCCGGACTGGGACAGCCGGTCGGCGTGCGAGGCATGAAGCTGGCTATCAGAAAAGCCAAGGAGATGGGTGTCGGCTTCGTGGCTGTGCGCAACTCCAACCACTATGGTATCGCTGGCTATTACTCGATGATGGCCCTCAGGGAGAACCTGATTGGCATCTCCATGACCAATGCTGAAGTACTGGTGGTGCCAACCTTCGGCAAGGACGCCGTGCTGGGTACCAACCCCATCAGCGTGGCCGTGCCTGCTGGCCAGGAGCGGCCATTTGTGCTCGATATGGCTACCTCAGTGGTGACTCGGGGTAAGTTGGAGGAGTACGACCGCCAGGATAAGCCCCTTCCCCTGAGTTGGGCCACTGACGAGCGAGGCGTGCCAACATCGGATGCCGCTGGCGTCCTCAAAAACCTGCAGGCCCGTGCAGGCGGGGGCATCCTATCCCTGGGCGGTGCCCGAGAGGAGGATGGTGGTCACAAGGGTTATGGCCTGGCCTTCCTGGTGGACATCCTGTGCGGCGTGCTGGCTGGCGCGGGATATGCCACCAACATCTATCCAAAGGACGAGGAGGGCAAGCCTTTGCCCGCTAACGTGGGCCACTTCTTCGGCGTCATCCGTGTTGATGCCTTCCGTCCCCTGGATGAGTTCAAAGCTACCATGGACGACATTATCCGCCGCCTGAAGGGCAGCGCCAAAGCGGAGGGGGCGGAGCGGATCTACATCCACGGAGAGAAGGAGTTCGAGGAAGAGGAGCGCAGGCGGCGGGCGGGAATCCCAGTGCATTCCAAGGTCGTCGCTGATCTGCAGAGGATGGCCGAGGAGTTGGGAGTGGAGTACGATTTGGAATAGTTCTAGTCCCCTTCGAGGGACCTAAGTTCCGCGAATCCGGCCCTGTCTGGTACGTCAACGAACCCGAAACCTGAAACCCCGAAACCTGGAGCCAGAGATGTACACCATACCCTATGCCACCTTACTGTACGCGCTGCTGGCCGTCTGGGCCGCTCTGCTGATCCTGGGCTTCGCCTTCGGGCGGCTCGACCAGGAGCGGATCAACCGCATCCCCCGCGCCAACAAAATGCTCTCGTCGGCCATCCTGGTAGTATGCGCACTGATCTGGTGGCTGGCCGGCGCGGGCAGCACACCGCTAGCCGCTTATGCCGCGCTCCTCTTCTTCGGTATGGCGTTCTCGTTTATCGGCGATGTGATCATGGCCCAACTCCTGCCCCTGCCGCAATATGTGCTCTTCGGCACGGGGGCTTTCGGCGTGGCCCATGTGCTGTACATCAGCGGCTACCTGCGGCTGGGGGCCGTGTTGGGGCTGCAAAACGGCGGGGCGCGGGCCGTCGGGCTGGCTGTCCTCCTCGTCCTGGCCGGGGCGCTGTGGTGGACGCTGATCCGCTCGCTGCAGACTCCCGCCATGCTCAACTACGGCTCGCTGGGGTACGCGCTGCTGCTGGCGGTGATGGCCGGACTGGCGGTGAGCCTGGCGTTGCAAGAGCCTCGCTTCGTGCCGCTGGCGCTGGGCGCGTTGTTGTTTCTCGTCTCCGACGTGTTCCTGGGGCACCGGCTGTTTCAGGGGGGCAAGTTCCTCTTGGTGGGTGATCTGGTGTGGATGACCTACATCGTGGGGCAATTGCTCATCGTATTCTCCACGGCGACCGGGCTATGGCTCTTATGAGAGGTGGATAACAAGCACCAAGATGTACAGCGGCGCATCAGGCAGGTGTTGGATTCGAAGAACATTCTCAATCCGGTCAAGATTTTCCCCAGCGGAAATGACCAATGACAAATGACCAAATCCCGAAGATGATCAGCATGTCAGCAAAGCCTTATCTGTTGCTCGATGCTGGTGGCACACTGCTCTTCATGGATCAGGACTATCTGTCAATGCTGGCGGATACGCAGGGTTTCCAGGTTGAACCGAAGCGGTTCTACGATGAGCACTTCCGTCTCGTCCACTGGTTCGACACGTACGTCAGGACCCACCCGTGTTTTCCACCTGGGCTTGCCAAACCCTATCCGCAGGTGCTTTTCGAGCGGGTGGGTGTATCAGAGGAAGCCGAGGCGCAGGCAGCGCAAATGGCCGAAGCCAGGCACGAGCAGAGAAACCTCTGGGGATTTACCTTCCCCTGGGTCGTGGAGACCCTCAGCCAGTTAAATGACGAAGGGTATCGAATGTCCATCATCTCCAATTCAGATGGTAGGGTAGAGCAGGAGCTGCACGATATGGGGATGGGAGGTTATTTTGAGAGGGTGTACGATTCTGATGTCGTAGGAGTTCGGAAGCCGGAGCCCGGAATCTACGAGCTGGCCTTGAACGACCTCGGCCTCCGGCCTGAGGAAGCTCTGTTCGTAGGGGACATGTTCTACATAGACATCTGGGGAGCCAACCGGCTGGGGATTCCTGGCATGCACCTCGATCCGCTGGGCCTCTACGAAGGGTGGCCAAGGGCGCGCATCCGGGACCTGCGGCAACTGCCCGGCTGGTTAAAGAAATACGCGGATGCCCCAGAACGGTTTGAGATGCTGCCCCTTCGCGATTTTGCACTGCTGCCGGAATAAGGATCATGAACCTGATCATCAAGCACGAGTACTACCAGGAGGTGCTGCGCCCTCGGCCCGGCGTGCGGGACGGAGAAGCGGATGCCGTGGCAGCGGACGCGATAGAAGAGAAGGAGTGTTAGCCACTTCAGGTTGTCTGTCATTGCGAGGAGCACTTCGCCTACGCTCAGTGTAGACTCGCCGACGAAGCAATCCCCGTCCCACAACGGAGGAGATTGCTTCGCTCCCTACGGTCGCTCGCAATGACACAGAAGAGCAGGTGAAGGAAAAAGCATGCTGGAACTGAAGAAAGGCATTGGCATCCTTGCTGGAGTCGGTGGGATCAACACCCTGGATGAAGCAAAAGCCTTGTTGGAGGTCAAGTGTGACCAGGAGAGTCTAGCAAAGCTAGAGAAGATCAGCAATGAGGAAGCGCTTCTGAAAATCGCCAACGCGATTTCGATGACTGATCCTGACGCGGTCTTCGTGAATACCGGATCGGATGCGGACGTTCAAAAAGTCAGGGAAATGAGCCTCGAAAAAGGCGAGGAACGACCACTGCGTATGAAAGACCATACGATTCACTTCGACCTTGCCCAGGAACAGGCGCGGATCATTGACAGAACGTTCTACATCGTGAGCGAGGGCGAAGAAGTCAGTGTGCTGGCCAAGAAAATGGTCAGAGATGAAGCGTACGACTATATCAGAACCCAGATGACCGGGATTGCGAAAGGGAAAACACTGCTCGTTGGTTTCTTCAACAGGGGACCCATTGATGCTCGGGCTGCACTTCCAGCGCTAGAAATCACGACGTCAACGTACGTCATGCACTCAGCAAACATTCTCTACAGAAATGTCTATGACCGGTTTGACGAAGAAGTGCGACGGGCGGGGCTGTTCCTGACCAATGTCCATAGTGAAGGGCCGAACAGACCGGAGGATCTGCCGAATGCCAGAGTGTTCATGGACAGGAGTTGGCTGACCACATTCTCGATGTTCTGCACGTATGCTGGCAATACGCTGCTGCTGAAAAAAGGGAATCACCGGTTTGCAGTTGACCTGGCAACCTACTACCGGAAAGACCAAGAGCTATCAGAGCACATGTTTATAACAGGCTTAACGGGCCCTGGCGGAAGAAAGACATACTTTGCCGGGGCAGCGCCTTCTGGGTGCGGGAAGACCACGACGGCTATGACTGGCACGGATTTCATCGGTGATGACCTGGCCCAGTTGTGGATCGCTGAAGACGGCACACTGCGAGGTATCAATCCTGAGTTCGGCATCTTTGGGATCGTTCAGGATGTGAATCGCGAAGATGATCCGTACTTGATGAAATGCCTGAGAGAAGAAGGCACGGAGGTGATCTGGACGAATGTTCTGATTGACGAACACGGAGTGCCGCACTGGGTCGGGAACGGAGAGGAACATCCGAAAAAGGGCGTTAACTTCCAGGGCGAGTGGTGGGAGGGCAAGACGGATGAAAACGGCAACCCCATTCCACTTTCCAATCCGAATGCACGATGCACCCTTCGGAGCAGCGCTATCGGAAATTACAACGAAGCCGTGGCCGAAGATCCACGCGGGGCGGAGATCAAAGTGATCACCTACAGCGGGCGGGACAGCGATGCCATGCCTCCGGTCTGGGTGGCCAGGAATCCTGATCACGGTGTGGTCATCGGGGCCTCGATCCTCTCGGCGGCAACCGCGACGGAGGTTGGAGCCAAGGGCGTCAGACGCCAGCCCTGGGCCAATGAGCCGTTTATCCCTGGGCCGCTGGCCGACTACATGGATGCCCAGTTTGCGTTCTTCAATTCCGACAAGCTGAAAAGCAAGCCCATTATGGCCGGGCTGAACTACTTCCTGACGGACGGCGCCCGTGGCCCTGTACTTGTCGCCCTTGGTCCTTTGGCCCTGTACTCAGGCTGTACAGGACTAAGTGCCCAAGGACAAAGGGTCCAGGACAAGTGCGGGGAAGGCGACAACCTACTGGGCGAGAAACGCGACGTGAAAGTGTGGCTCGGCTGGCTTGAGCTGAGGGCGCACGGAGACGTTGGTGCGGTTGAGACTCCCATCGGATTCATTCCAAAATATGAGGATCTCCAGGAGTTGTTCGACAGGATTGGCAAGGAGTATCCGAAGGAGCTTTACGACAAGCAGTTCGCGTTCTACGTGGACAACATCCTGGCCAGGATTGACTTGCAGGAAGAAGCCTACAGGAAGGAGAAGAACGTCCCGGCCAAGCTGTTTGAAGTCTATGAACAGCAGAGGAAGGGGCTTGAGGCGCTGAAAGCGAGATACGGTCCGATCGTCTCGGTTGAGCAGCTTATCGAGGCTGCTGAAGCGGAAGCTGGCCCACGACTTCAGCGCCCACTTCGACCAGGCATACGGGGACAAGAACATTGACCCGTCCGTCGCCAGGCAGTGTCCGGGGAAGTAGAAGCTGCGACTTATATGAGGCAACGAGTTACCCTGGCGTGTTCGCTGCTGGCGACGTTACCCACATCTCCGAGCAGGTGCTGGTGCACATCGGCGAAGGGGCCAAGGCTGCCGTCGAGGCCCATGCCTATTTGTTGGAACTGAAGAGTCAGGGACAGCAGGGGACGAGCAGCCGGTGATCAGCGGTCAGCTCGTTGGCAACAGCAAAAAGCCACCTGTGGGGTTGACGCAGGTGGCTTTTTGCACTATACTATCTGCTGTCAGGTGGTGCGACGTTAGAGGCACAGATTTCGCAGTTGACACGGAGCGGAGCATGGTCAAGGTGATTTTCCGAGATAAGGAATGGGAAGTGCGAGCCGGAATGACGGTGCGAGACGCCATTCTGAAGGTGGGGCTGGATCCTCAGGCTGTCCTGCCTGTGCGCGACGGCAAGTTGATCAACGAAGCGACGATTCTGCGCCAGGGCGACGTGATCAGGTTGGTGGCCGTGATATCGGGGGGATAGTTTCCAATGACCAATGAACCGATGACCAATGGCTAATGACCAATGACCAAATCCCACATGAGGTGCTTGGATGAAGTGCAGGAAGTGTGGCGGCGTAGCGGTGATCAACATGCGTCACCACCGGTTGGCACTGTGCGCCGACCATTTTGTTGAGTGGTTCATAAGCTACACGCAACGCGCCATCGAGAGATACCGCATGTTCGGCAGCGATGACCAACTGTTGGTGGCCGTTTCCGGCGGCAAGGATAGCCTGGCGCTGTGGGACGTGTTGTCGCGGCTCGGCTATCGCGTCGACGGGATGTACGTCGGCCTGGGGATCGACGGCGACGATGGCTACTCGGCGGCATCCCAGGCCAAGGCGGAGGCATTTGCCGAGGCACGCGGCCTGACGCTGCACGTGGTGGACGTCAAGCAGACGTATGGCGAGAGCATTCCGGAGCTGGCGCAGATGACGCGCCGCGGACGCAAGCCCTGTGCGCTTTGCGGGCTGGTCAAGCGCCACATCATGAATCGCGTGGCCTACGAGGGCGGCTACGATGCTATCGCCACCGGGCACAACCTGGACGATGAGGCCGCAGTCCTGATGCAGAACACCCTGCGCTGGCAGACGGGCTACCTGGCTCGCCAGGCTCCCGTCCTTCCCTCCACCCATCCCAGGCTGGCCCGCAAGGTCAAGCCCTTCGTGCGACTCTACGAGCGGGAGACGGCAGCCTATGCCATCGTGCGGGGCATTGATTACATCTACGACGAGTGCCCCCATGCCGTGGGCTCCACGACCATCTTCTATAAGGGCCTCCTCAACCAGTTGGAGAGCCGCTCGCTGGGGGCCAAGCTGAGCTTCTATCTCAGCTTTCTGCAAGCCAAAAGGGAGGGGCTATTCTCAGAGCCAGGGGAAGCATTGGAGCTGAACGATTGCCAGAGATGCGGCCAGCCAACCACGGCACCAGAGCTGTGTGCGTTCTGTCGGCTGTGGGTCCGGCGGATAGATAAGGGATAAGCAGATGGGCAATGGATGAGAGGTGGGTTCGTGCCTAAAACGCGAGAGGTGGTCTGTGCGGCGATCATCGCCGCGCTGTACGCAGTCTTTACCGTGGCTTTAGCCCCGCTGAGCTATGGGCCGCTGCAGTTTCGGATCGCTGAGATCTTGAAGGGTTTGGTTATCTGGTACCCGGTGACCATACCGGGCATCGTGTTGGGTACCATCATCGCTAACTTGACCAGCCCCTACGTGGGGGCCTGGGAGCTGGTTTGGATGCCTATCACCGATGGCCTGGGCGGGGTGTTGGCTTGGATGATAGCTCGCGCCCTCGGCCACCGGATCGGTCCCTGGCTGACGGTCTTGTGTTACGCCCTGACAACTGGTGCCGCAGTAGGGTTGATGCTCTCCTTTGTGGCAGGCGTTCCTTTCTGGTTCGTGTTCGCCAGCGTAGCTTTTAGCGAGTCGGTGATCATCGTCGGCGGCTTGCCCATAATGCGCTACATAGCTCGCATGTGGAATGTGCGGGTCAGTTCGCCTCGTGACAGCTAGTGTTACATTTGTCATTGCGGGCGGAGCGAAGCAATCTCCAAGGTGTAATTGCTGTCAACGGTGGAGATTGCTTCGTCGCGGAGTCTACACTGAGCGTAGGCGAAGTGCTCCTCGCAATGACACTTGACCTGTAATCTAAGATTGGCAAGCTACGATTATGACACCAACTTCAATCCCTTCAAATTGGTCGGGGAATGAGCCGGGTACGCCCTCGTGTTTCGTTGTGTGTCTCTTGAATCCAGCATCGTGCATCTTGCATTGGTGGGTTTGAACGACTATGAGCGACTTTGATCTTTCAACACCAGAAGAGTTACCACCCGATCACCGCTCCGGTTTCGTGGCGGTCATCGGCAAGCCTAACGTGGGCAAATCCACCTTGATGAACGCCTATCTGGGTCAGAAGATCGCCATCGTCTCCGAGAAGCCCCAGACCACGCGCCACCGCATCCGAGGTATCCTGACTAGGCCAAGCGCCCAGATCATCTTCGTGGACACGCCTGGCATCCATCAACCCCGCCACAAGCTGGGAGAGTTCATGGTTGAGACGGCCACCAAAGTCATCCCTGACGCCGATGTGGTTCTCTTCATCGTTGATGTTTCAGAGATGCCCACGGCGGAGGATGAGCAGATCGCCCAACTGGTCGAGGAGCACGGCAAAGCGCCCGTCATTCTGGTTCTCAACAAGGCCGACCTCTTGCCTCCTGAGAAAGTGCAACCTCACAGCGACGCCTACTTCAAGCTGCTAAAATCCGATGAGTGGATGATGATCTCCGCCACCCGAGGCGACAACCGCGACAAACTGTTGGACGTGGTTGTGGCCCGCTTGCCCCAGGGCCCCCGCTACTATCCTCCAGACCAGCTCACCGATCAGACCATGCGTTTCATCGTAGCCGAGCTCATCCGCGAGCAGGTGCTGCGGTTCGTCCATCAGGAAGTGCCCCACGCCGTAGCGGTGGCCGTGGAGGAGTGGGAGCAGCGGCGGGAGGACTTGACCTACATCGGAGCCACCGTCTTCGTGGAGAAGGGTTCCCAAAAGGGCATCATCATCGGCCAGGGGGGCAGGATGCTAAAGCGCATCGGCCGGGCGGCTCGTGAGGAGATCGAGCGGCTGGTGGGCAATCGGGTGTACCTGGAGTTGTGGGTCAAGGTGCGGGAGAAGTGGCGGCGGGATGAACAGGAGTTGAGGCGGCTGGGGTACGCGCTGCCCCGCAAGAAATCATGAGGGAGCTTTCGTTCCAATAAGCGCACTTGTGCAAAACTGCGTTCAGGTGTATACTTTGGAGCGATGGGTTCGAGGAGGAAGCCATTGATGTTCTTGCCCGACCAATCCGACGGCGTCGTTATGGATTCTTTGGTGAGGGGGAACGAAGCACAATTAGTAGCAGGTGCGTTGCGATTTTTTAGAGAAGTGTGGGACACCGAGAAAGCTGGGCTCTTGAAGTTGTAGCCTGTATTTGAGGTGTCCCTTTGTATCCCAGGCGAAGGAGATCGAAGAGTTAGAGAAGTAAACACCGAACAGATAACTCGCGAGGCGGCTCGTCTTTGTTAGAGGATAAACACGTCCAGGTGGCTTATCTGGGCGTCGTCTAAACTTAAAAAGGAGGTTTTAAATGCTTACCAAAGAGGAACTATTGGCCAAGGCAAAGAAGCCGGCCCAGGACGCGATGAAGCTCCACCCCTTTTACAGGGGTAAGGTGCAGCTCATGGCCAAGTGCGCCATCCGCGACTTCTCGGATTTCGCCATCTGGTACACCCCTGGTGTGGCTGCCCCTTGCCGGGCTATTCAGGCTGAGCCTGAGCTGGTCTATGAGCACACCAACAAGGGCAACTGCATCGCTGTGGTCTCCGACGGGACGCGGGTGCTCGGCCTGGGGGACATCGGCCCAGAGGCGGGCCTGCCGGTGATGGAGGGGAAGGCGCTACTCTTCAAATACCTGGGTGGGGTGGACGCGGTTCCCATCTGCCTGAAGACAAAGGACCCCGATGAGTTCATCCACACAGTGAAGCTGCTGGAGCCATCCTTCGGAGGCATCAATCTGGAGGACATCTCCCAGCCCAAGTGCTTCAAGATCCTGGATGCTCTGCGGGCAGAGATGAACATCCCCGTCTGGCACGACGACCAGCAGGGCACGGCCACGGTGCTTCTGGCGGGGCTCATCAACGCGCTCAAGATCGTGGGTAAGGAGATGGACAAGATCAAGATCGCCATGGTCGGCGTGGGGGCGGCCAACGTGGCCACCTACCGCCTGCTCAAGGCCAGCGGGGCTGACCTGGGAGGGATCGTGGCCTGCGATAGCAAGGGCACTTTGCATCCTGGCCGGGGCGACATCGAGGAGCGGCAGGAGGAGTTCGCCGACAAGTGGCGGATCTGCAACGAGACCAACGCCGAGCGGATCGTAGGCGGCATCGCTGAGGCCATGCGCGGGGCCGACGTGATGGTCGCCTTCTCCAGGCCCGGCCCTGGCACCATCAAGCCGGAGTGGGTGATGGATATGGCTCAGGATGCCATGGTCTTCCCCTGCGCCAACCCCATCCCCGAGATCTGGCCCTGGGAGGCCAAGGAGGCTGGAGCGAGGATCGTGGGCACCGGGCGAAGTGACTTCCCCAACCAGCTCAACAACTCCCTGGGCTTCCCCGGCATCTTTCGCGGCACCCTGGACGTGCGGGCGGAAACCATCACCGACGAGATGGCCCTGGCCGCCGCTCACGAACTGGCCAGGTGTGCCGAGGAGCGGGGCATTCACGAGGAGAACATCGCCCCTGGGATGGATGAGTGGGAGGTCTTCCCCCGCGAGGCGGTGGCCACGGCCATGAAGGCCCAGGAACAGGGCATCGCCAGGCTCAAGAAGACCCGCGAGCAGCTCTACGAGGAGGCCTCGGTCATCATCAGGCAGGCGCGAGAGGCGACCCAGTGTCTGATGAGGGAGGGCTTCATCGCCCCGGCGCCGGAAGGCTAGGTTCAGTGGATCTAAAATTGCTCTGAGGGGATTGCCAAATCCCCGCTTTTGGCCTGGATCTGGCGCTTGTCCTGAGGCTTCGACAAGCTCAGCCCATCGGCTTGTCGAAGGGATCCAGGCCGAGCAAAATTGGATCTATTGAGGGTCATAAAACAATGGATAGCACCTCAACAAGAAGGAGGGCGACCTATGAGGGAAATAGACTGTCAGGAGATCACCGATACCGTGGCTCGTCTTTGTTTTGAGGCGAACTATTACCTGGGCGAGGACGTGCTGGACGCTCTGCGCAATGCTCGCGAGAAGGAGGTCTCGCCAGTGGGGCAGGCGGTGCTGGACCAGATCCTTCAAAATGTTGAAATCGCCGCTCAGGGGGAGCTGCCGCTGTGCCAGGATACGGGGCTCACGGTTGTGTTCCTCGAGCTGGGGCAGGACGTTCACATCGTGGGCGGCGACCTGAACGAGGCCCTCAACGAAGGAGTGCGCCAGGGCTATCAAGAGGGTTACCTGCGCAAGTCGGTGGTGGACAAGCCCTTCTCGGCCAGGGTGAACACCAGGGACAACACCCCGCCGGTGATCCATACCGAGGTTGTTCCAGGGGACAAGCTCAAGATCACCGTTTGCCCCAAGGGCGGCGGCAGCGAGAACATGAGCTATCTCAAGATGTTCTCGCCGGCGGCCGGCAAGCAAGGGATCATTGATTGGGTGGTCGAGTGTGTGGACAGGTCTGGCGCCAACCCCTGTCCGCCCGTTATCGTGGGGGTGGGCATTGGCGGCACCATTGATCAGACCGCCCTCATCGCCAAGAAGGCGTTGCTGCGTGCGGTGGGCCAGCCCAATCCCGACCCCGAGGTGGCTGAACTAGAGGCCGAGATGCTGGAGCGAGTGAACAAGCTGGGCATCGGCCCGCAGGGCTTCGGTGGGAGGGTTACCGCTTTGGCCGTTCACGTTGAGACCTTCCCCTGTCACATCGCCAGCATGCCGGCGGCGGTGAACATCCAGTGCCACAGTGCGCGGCACAAGGAAGCTGTTCTATGACTGGAGATTAGAGATTGGAGATTAGAGATTAGAGATTAGAAGTTGGATGGTGAGTAGCGTTCAACAATCAATATCCAATCTCCAACGACGACAGGAGGTGTATCAATGCCCAAGAAGATCACCACCCCTTTGACGGATGACGTGATTGAGCAGTTGCACGCTGGCGACGCTGTACAGATTACGGGCACTATCTACGTGGGGCGCGACTCGGCCCACAAGCGGATGATTGCCGCCCTGGACGCGGGTGAGGCACTGCCCTTGGATCCCAAGGGGCAGATCATCTACTACATGGGCCCTTCGCCAGCTAGGCCGGGTCGGCCTATCGGTTCCGCCGGCCCGACGACGTCCTATCGCATGGACCCCTACACCACTCGCATGTTGGAGCAGGGCTTGAAGGGCCTGATCGGCAAAGGGAATCGGGGACCTGAGGTGCGGGAGGCGCTGAAGAAGTACAAGGCCGTTTACTTCGCGGCCATCGGCGGGGCAGCGGCTCTTATCGCCGATAGCATCAAGGAGGCCGAGGTCATCGCCTACGAGGATCTGGGCGCCGAGGCCTTGCGCAAGCTGAGGGTGGAGGACTTCCCGGCCATCGTGGTCAACGACATCTACGGTGGGGATGCCTACGAGGAGGGGAAAGCGAAGTATCGCGTGGAGGGCTAGGTAGGGGCAATCCCTTGCGGTTGCCCTCGCTTCATCAGGAGGCGGCATGAGGATCAGGCTATCGGTAGAGGTGCTTAGAAACGATCTGGTGCGCAGGGTCGAGGAGATCAGTGGTCAGGATCTCTTGGCTTGTTATCAGTGCGGCGAGTGTTCGGCAGGCTGCCCAGTGGCCTTCGCGATGGACATGCTGCCCAGCCAGGTCATCCGCCTGGTGCAGTTGGGCCAGGTGGAGGAGGCACTGGAGTCGGAGACCATCTGGCTCTGCGCTGCCTGCCAGACTTGTTACGCCCGCTGCCCCAAAGGGGTTGACCTCTCGCGCATCATGGAGGCCCTGCGGGAAATAGCCCTCCAACGAGACGGCGATTATCTGGACATCAGGGCTATCCATCCCGAAGAACTGGCCGAATTCCCCCAACAGGCTTTCATCGGTGGGTTCCGGAAGTATACTTGGTAGAACATACCTTCCTCTGGGAGGCAAGATGGAAATACCTTACTACCCCGGCTGTACCTTGAACACCAAGGCTAAGGGCTTCGATAATTCGGCGCGAGCTTCGGCGAGAGAACTGGGCCTTGAATTGGTTGAGTTGGAAGAATGGAATTGCTGTGGAGCTACCTTCCCCCTGCTTGTTGATAATATGTTGGATTTGGCCGGGCCAGCTCAGGTGCTGATCAGCGCTCGACAGGCAGGCCAGCGGCTGGCCGTAGCTTGCTCCACTTGCTACAATGTCCTCAAGCGCACCAACAGGGTCATCCGCGAGGACGAGGACAGCCGCGAGAAGCTCAACTTCTTCCTCGAGGCGGACTATGGCGGCGACCTGGAAGTTCTCGATTTATTGCAGATATTGCGCGACGAAATCGGATTTGATAACGTCAAAGAGGCGGTCAAGAAACCCCTTTCGGGACTGAAGGTCGCTGCCTACTATGGCTGCATGGTGCTCCGTCCTCCGGCTGAAGTGGCTTACGATGACCCAGAGAATCCCCGCGCGCTGGATGATCTGATAACAGCTCTGGGTGCTGAGGCGGTGGACTATTCCCACAGGGGCGAGTGCTGTGGGGCTTATCTGGCGGTCAAGTCGGCCGAGGTGACAGCGGAGATGAGTTTCACCATCCTGGCCTCGGCCCAGCGGAGCGGGGCCGAGTTGGTGGTAGCCAATTGCCCCCTCTGCCAGTTCAATTTGGACAGGATGCAGAAGACGATGGGTAGTCGGCACACCGGCTTCCAACCTATCCCTGTTCTGTATTTCACTCAGCTTTTGGGCATCGCCCTGGGTCTGGACAGCGAGGGCTTCGAGTTGGACAGGCACTACGCGGATCCGCGATCCCTGCTCGAGGGCGCAAACTTGATCTGAAGTGAGAGTTTTCGGAGAGGAAGAGGTTTTGAAGTGTCTTTTGCCCATGAATTGGTCGGTGATGGATCTTTTAGAGGATCTGGAGGACGAGCACGATGAGGAATTGGCCAGGCGAGTGCGAGAGGCCCGAGAGGCTTACGTATGCGGTGAAGGTCGCAGTTTGGAAGAATTTATAGCGGAACTGGAGCGGGTGGGTGCATAGGGGATATGGTTGAGAAAGCGGAACCGCTGTGTGAAAGGGCTCTCGTCATAGGCGCGGGAATCGCCGGGATGCAGGCGGCCTTGGATATCGCCAACTCAGGCTACCAGGTGATCCTGGTAGACAAGGAGCCCTCCATCGGCGGGCGGATGGCTCAACTGTCGGAGACCTTCCCCACCCTGGACTGCGCCCAGTGTATCCTGACCCCCCGTACAGTGGAAGTAGGCCACCACGACAACATCGAGCTCCTGACGTACTCGGAGGTGGAATCTATCGAGGGCCATATCGGGGATTTCCGGGTCCGCATCAGGCGGAAGCCAGCCTACGTGAACTGGGACCTCTGCACTGGCTGTGGATTGTGCGAGGAGAAGTGTCCCCAGCGGGTCGTGTCGGAGTTTGAGCGCTGGGTGGGCAAGCGCAAGGCTATCTATACTCTCTCGCCCCAGGCGGTGCCCAACAAGCCTGTCATTGACGCCGAGAATTGCATTTACTTCGTCGAGGGCAAGTGCCGCGCGTGCGAGAAGTTTTGCTCAGTTGAGGCCATTGACTTCGAGCAGGAAGAGTACAGCATTGAGGAACGAGTGGGGGCAGTAATCTTAGCCACGGGCTATGACCTCTACCCAACGGATGGTCTGGGTCAGTACGGCTACGGTAGGCTGCCGGATGTCATTGATGGATTGGCCTTCGAGCGCCTGCTTTCGGCCTCGGGGCCCACCACTGGCCAGGTGAAGCGGCCTTCCGATGGCAAAATCCCCAAGGAGGTGGTCTTCGTGCAGTGCGCGGGCTCTCGCGACCCCGAGCTGGGTGTGCCATATTGCTCCAAGTTCTGCTGCATGTACACCGCCAAGCACGCCATGCTCTACAAGCACCGCGTCCCCGATGGCCAGGCCTACGTCTTCTACATTGACATCTGCGCTGCTGGCAAGGGCTACGAGGAGTTCGTAAGGCGGGCGATGGAGGAGGATCGGGTACTCTACTTGCGGGGCAAGGTGTCCAAGATTTTCCAAAATGACGACAAGGTCATCGTCTGGGGGACCGACACCTTGAGCGGACTGCCCTTGGAGGTGGCGGCTGATCTGGTCGTTCTGGCTACAGCCACAGTGCCCAGGGATGGAGCCAAGGAATTGGGGCGGATGCTGGGCATAGAGGCCGACGAGTGCGGATTCTACGCCGAGGCCGACGGGAACATGCACCCTTTGGAGACCGTGCGGCCTGGCATCTTCCTGGCTGGGGCAGACTCGGGGCCCAAGGACATCCCTGAAGCCGTGGCTCAGGGAAGCGGCGCAGCAGCGAAAGTGCTATCGCTGTTCGCCAGGTGGAGTTCGCCTTGAGGGATGAATTCGGCCCTTATACCACCGTGTTGGTGGCCATCATCAATAAACAGCGGGATTTCGCCATCGCCAGGGACGAGCACTGGTATCGCATACCCGTCAAGCGCGCCCCGACCAGGGCCCTCAATGCCCCGATTCTGGCTTTTTATCAGACCAAGGTCTTCGGGCCGGAGGCCTGGGCCATCAACTATTGGGCCGAGGCCTGGAAGTGGGAAATCGTCAAGCGCATTGAGCTTTTGCCACAGGAAGCACTTCATCCCCGGGCTCAAGAGGATTACTATAGAATCCGCCTTGGGGAACTTGAGCGGTTGCCCCATCCTATCGTGAGCAGGAAGTGGCGACGCATCACCTTCATCATTACCACCTGGGAGCGCTTGATGCGGGCGCGGGAGGTGAAGGAGCTTCTCCACGGCGACATCTGGGAGGAGCGGCTGTATCGGGCGTTGCGAAAGATGGGCATCGTTGCCGAGGGGAGGGTGAATTGGGAAGCGAGTGGGGGACAGGTGTGGGATTGAACTTGCAGGCTTGTGAGACGGAATGAGCAAGATCGGCGTTTTCATTTGCCACTGCGGCCTGAACATCGCGGGCACGGTGGACGTGAAACGGGTGGCTGATGAGATACGCGACTATCCGGGTGTGGTCTACTCCGTGGATTATAAATACATGTGTTCCGATCCAGGACAGGATCTTATCAAAGAAGCCATCGCCGAGCACGACCTGGACGGGATAGTTGTCGCTGCTTGCTCCCCAACCATGCATGAGGTTACTTTCCGCAAGACGGCGGCCATGGCTGGATTGAACCCTTATTTGTGCGAGATCGCCAACATTCGAGAGCAATGCTCCTGGGTGCATCAATCGCAACCCGAGGAGGCGACCGACAAAGCTATTGAAATGACCAAGACCATTGTGGAAAAGGTGCGCTACGACGAGTCTCTGGTGCCCTTGACCTTGCCTTTGGTCAAGAGAGCCATGGTCATCGGTGGCGGCATCGCTGGCCTGCAGGCTGCGCTGGATATCGCCGAGGCCGGGTATCCGGTGATTCTGGTTGAAAGGGAGTCGCACCTGGGTGGGCGCATGGGCGATCTCTCCGGCACTTATCTCAACTTTGACACTGCATCAGACCTGTTGGCTTCCAAAATCGAGGCCGTGACCAGGAGTCCCAATGTCCAGGTCATTACCGAGGCTGAAGTGGAGGAGGTCACAGGGTGTGTAGGGAATTTTGTGGTAAACATTGGTAGATGTGTGAAGCGTGAAAACGTGAAACGTGAAAGGCCACCAACTACCAATCTACCGACCTGCCAATCTATCACCTACGACATCGGCGCCATCGTGGTCGCAACAGGTTACGGGCTTTACCCTAAGGAGAAACTGGGCCAGTACGGTGGCGGCAAATATCCCGATGTCATTGACGGCTTGCAGTTCGAGCAGTTGTTAGCTACAGATGGCCCTACAGGTGGACAGATTCGCCGTCCCTCGGATGGTAAGATCCCCAGGGAGGTTGTCTGGGTGCAGTGCGCCGGCTCCCGCGACCCAGAGCTGCACATGCCCTACTGTTCTAAAGTCTGTTGCATGTACGTGGCCAAACAGGCTATCATGTACAAGCGCCAGGTGCCTGAGGGTCAGGCTTACGTTTTTTGCATTGACATCCGCTCCGCTGGCAAGGGCCATGAGGAGTTCGTGCAGCAGGCCATGGCCCAGTACGATGTACTTTATTTGCGTGGCAAAGTCTCGAAGGTCTTCCCGGAGGATGGGAGGATAGTGATTTGGGGGGCTGACACTTTAGCAGGCAAGTCGTTAGAGTTGGCAGCCGACCTGGTGGTGCTGGCGACGGCCACTGTGCCTAGCGAGGGGGCTAAGGATTTGGGCCAGCGTTTGCGGATAGCCACCGATGCGCACGGCTTCTTCAGCGAAGCCCACCCCAAGCTGCGCCCCGTGGAGAGCCTGACGACGGGTATCTACCTTGCTGGGGCGGCCCAGTTTCCCAAGGACATACCCGAGACCATAGCTCAGGCCAGCGGCGCGGCGGCCAAGGTGCTCTCCCTCTTCTCCCAGCGGGAGATGGTGCAGGAGCCCATTATCGCCTATGTGGACGAGGAGCTGTGCTCCGCTTGCGGTTTGTGCGTAGAGGCCTGTCCCTACGAGGCCCGCGAGATGCACCGCTGGAAGAACCTGGCTACTGTCAACGTGGCTCTCTGTCAGGGGTGCGGCGCTTGCGTTGTGGCCTGTCCCAACAAGGCCTCAGCAGTGCGGAACTTCATCACTGTGCAGGTATTGGCGATGGTGGAAGCTGCGGTGTAGAGGACAATGTCTGCAAATCGTAGATTGTTGTGCAGCCAGCCTGAGCTTTAACCACAGCGGTGTGGTCACGGAATAGCAAGCGAAAATCAAGGAGGTGTGAAAATGCTAGTAGGTGAAAGGATGACAAAACGCCCTATTACCACTGCTCCCGATAGTCCCATCGAGGAGGCCCTGAAGGTCATGCGGGAGTCAAAGGTGCGCCGGTTGCCCGTGGTGGACAAGAAGGGTAAGCTAGTGGGCATCGTTACCGAGAAAGACTTGTTGTACGTCTCCCCCTCGCCAGCCACATCGTTGAGCATCCATGAGCTGCACTACCTTATCTCCCGGATCAAGGTGCAGGACGTGATGACCAAGGATGTGATCACCGCGACCGAGCACACCCCGCTGGAGGAGGCGGCCCGCGTCATGACCGACAACAAGATCGGCAGCCTGCCCGTGATGCGCGATGACAAGTTGGTGGGCATCATCACCGAGACGGACGTCTTCAAGATCTTCCTGGAACTCCTCGGGGCCAGGGAGAAGGGCATTAGATTAACCATGCTTGTCCCCGAGCAGAAGGGTGTGCTGGCTACCATCACCCGCGAGATAGCTGAAATGGGCGGCAACATCATCAGCCTGGGGACCTTCGTGGGAGAGGATCCCACCAATCGCTTGATCACAGTTAAGGTCTCAGAGATGGGTGAGGACGAGTTAGTGTTGGCCATGGAAGCCCTGGGTATGGAAATGGTGGACGTGCGGGAGCTGTAGGCTGTTTTGGGTTTTGAGCACGGGTTTATAGGATGGATGCGCAAGATTTGCGGATGATGGGGCAACCGATCCGCTAATCCTGCCGCTCCGTTGTTCTTTCCATTTGGAGGTCTTGTAATGCCTGAAGAACTGATTCCCATCTACATCATGGGCAAGAGGTACGAGGTTCCTCCTGGCCTGACCATCATGAAGGCTACGGAGTATGCTGGCTACAGGCTAATTCGAGGAGCGGGCTGCCGGGGCGGCTTCTGCGGCGCTTGCGCTACCGTCTATCGTACGGCGGGCGACTACAGGCTCAAGGTTGCCCTGGCCTGTCAAACGGTTGCGGAACCCGAAATGTACATAGCGCAGATTCCCTTCTTTCCTGCCGAGCGGCCCGCGTACAAGTTGGATGAGCTGGAGCCGACTTTTGAGACCCTGGTCAAGCTCTATCCTGAGCTGCTGCGCTGTCTGAGTTGCGGCACGTGTACCAAAGCTTGCCCTCAGGACCTGGATGTCAAGGATTACATGGCCGAGGCTATGCGAGGCAACATCGCTGCCGTCGCTGATAAGTCCTTCGACTGCATAATGTGCGGCCTCTGCGCGGCTCGCTGCCCGGCCGAGGAGGTCCAGTACAACATCGCCATTCTCTGCCGCCGTCTCTACGGCAAATACTTGGCTCCTGAGGCCAAGCATCTGAGCGAGCGGGTGGCAGAGATCAAGACTGGCGAGTTCGATGAACCGATGAGAGAGATAAAATCCTTGAGCGAGGAGGAATTGCGCCAGAGATACAATGAGCGGGATATCGAGCCGGCTTAGATCCCGTTTAGCCGTTCGGCTGAGCGTCTCGACTGAGCCCCTCGGCCTGAGCTCGGGACGAAGGCTCGACGAAGTCTCACGCCGAAGCCCAAAGAGGAGATACGTTATGAGCTATACACCTGAAATGCGCGAGTCCATCAAGAAGGTGGAGGCCACTCGCCCTGCCCGTCTGGATCAGCCTTTCCCCAGGCTGGCTCCGGAGGAGAAGGAACGCCTGTTGGAGAGGTTTCACCCCGATTATCGGGCCGAGGGTTTTCGCGATATGCGGGTGGGGCCGAACAAGGGTGAGAAGGCTCCAAATGAGCTAGTGGATATCTTAGAAGGCCGCAGCCATCTGACGTCCGATGCTCTGGATTTGACTAGAATAGACTACGACACCGATGTGCTCATCATCGGTGGTGGCGGGGCTGGCGCCTCAGCAGCACTCCTGGCTCGGGAGAACGGCGCTTGTGTCATCCTGGCCACCAAGCTGCGCCTTGGCGATGCTAACACCATGATGGCCCAGGGGGGCATACAGGCTGCCGACAAACCCAACGATTCGCCGGTGATCCACTATTTGGATATTATGGGCGGTGGCCGCTTTGTCAACGATCCTGACCTTGTGGAAGCTTTGGTGATTGACGCTTCCCTGGTCATCCAGTGGCTGGGGGATTTGGGTGTCATGTTCGATAAGGAACCCGATGGCACCATGATGACCATTCACGGTGGCGGCACCTCTCGCAAGCGGATGCACTCGGCGAGGGACTACTCCGGCGCGGGAATCATGCGCGTCCTGCGCGACGAGGTGCGCAGCTATCCTGAACACATCACGGTTCTGGAGTTGTCTTCTGCCATCGAGCTTCTCATGGACGATAAGACCCAGGTGGCGGGAGCTATCCTGCAGAACCTGGAGACGGGGGAGCACCTGGTGGTGCGGGCCAGGTGCACCATCATCGCTACCGGCGGCAGCGGGCGTTTGCACTACCAGGGCTTTGCGACTACCAACCACTACGGGGCCACCGGCGACGGGCTGATCCTGGGCTATCGCGTAGGAGCAAGGCTCCTTCACCAGGATACGATGCAATATCACCCCACCGGCGCCGCTTACCCGGAGCAGATCGTGGGCCAACTGGTGACAGCGAAGGTGCGCGGCCTGGGAGCCCAGGTGGTCAACGCCGAGGGCAATCAGTTCGTCTATCACCTGGAGACTCGCGACGCCGAGGCCTCGGCCGTCATCAGGGAGTGCACCGAGAGGGGAAAAGGGGTGGAGACGCCATCGGGCATGCTGGGGGTTTGGTTGGACTCGCCCATAATCAACATCATCCACGGCCCTGGCACCATCGAGGGGAAGCTGCCAGCCATGGTGCGTCAGTTCAAGCGCTTCGACATTGACATCACCAAAGAGCCCATGCTGGTCTATCCGACGTTGCATTATCAAAATGGAGGTTTGATCTTGAGGCCTGACGGGTCCATTCCCGGAATACCTAATCTGTACGGCGCTGGGGAGATCTCCGGAGGAGTCCACGGTCGCAACCGTCTGATGGGCAACTCCCTTTTGGAGATAACCGTCTTTGGTCGCCGCGCTGGCCGGGCCGCGGCCCTCCGAGCCAAAGAGGTGGAGTTAGGCAAGCTGACCTTGGCTCACGTGGATGAGTGGAACAAACAGGTGGAGGAGGCGGGGATAGAGAACGCCATCCTGTCCCCTATCTTGCTGCCTGATTATACGCGGAAAGTGCGGTGAAGGTATGAGCAAAGGAGCCGCCCTGTACTGTCCAGTTCAGGACAGTGCCTGGTGGAAGCTAGGCGGCTCTTTGATTTTCCAGACGGCTCTTTTTCACTACTAAATCCCCACAGATTCCTCACCGGTTCTTTGGCGCCGGGCCCTTTTCTATTTGATAAGTTGTCAGGAGGGGGAAAGTAAGGTATAATCAGATCTAGTTGCGTTTCAACGTAAGGCTATGGAGTGACGGGAGGAGAGCCATGGAGCGCGAAACCTACGGCTACGACACTTTTCTTTCGCCCTTCACCTGGCGTTACGGCAGTCAGGAGATGCGAAGGTTGTGGTCCGAGGAGCACAAACGGCGGCTGTGGCGACGGGTCTGGGTGGCTCTGGCTGAAGCCGAGCACGAGGCCGGGCTGATCAGTGAGGTGGAGCTGGATGACTTGCGGGCTCACCAGGACCAGGTGGACGTCGCCCGCTCCCACGAGATCGAGGCGGAGATAGGCCACGACAAGATGGCCGAGATAAGAGCCTACGCTGAGCAGTGTCCGATAGGTGGAGGCAAAATCCACCTTGGAGCTACCAGCGCGGACGTAGAAGATAACGCCGATATCCTGCGCATCAAGGAGTCCCTATACCTGGTCCGCAAGCGCCTGGTGGGTCTTCTCGAAGCTTTCGCCACCCAGATCGAACGCTATCAGAACCTGCCTGCTATGGGCTACACTCACCTCCTGCCCGCTGAGCCCACCACCCTGGGCTACCGCCTCTGTCAGTACGCCCAGGACTTGCTCATTGACTTTCAGAGTTTGGATAACCTGATGAACAATCTCAAGGCCAAGGGGCTGAAGGGCGCGGTGGGAACTTCGACGTCTTATGCTCAGTTGCTCAAGGACAGCGGAATGAGCCCGGCCGAGCTAGAACAATTGGTCATGGAAAGGCTGGAGCTGGAGGCCATACCCGTATCTACTCAGGTCTACCCCCGCAAGCAGGACTTCCTCGTCCTGACCACTCTGGCCTCCATAGCTCAATCCCTTCACAGGTTCGCCTTCGACCTGCGAGTGCTGCACGCCGCACCTTTCGGGGAGTTGAACGAGCCCTTTGGAGCCAGGCAGGTGGGCTCCTCTGCCATGCCCTTCAAGCGCAACCCCGTCACTGCCGAGAAGATCTGCTCGCTGGCTCGCTACCTCAGCACCTTGCCCAAGGTTGCCTGGGACAACGCCGCCTTCTCTCTCCTGGAGCGCACCCTGGACGACTCAGCCAACCGAAGGGTGATCCTCCCCGAAGCCTTCCTGGCCTTGGATGAGATGCTCATCGCCGCCAGGCGCATTATCACGGGCTTGGTTGTTCACAGGGAAAACATCGAGCACAATCTGTCTACTTACGGCGTCTTCGCTGCCACCGAGACGCTGCTCATGGAACTGGTAAAAGCTGGTGCCGACCGCCAGGAGATGCACGAGCGCATCCGCCAGCACACCATGGCTGCCTGGGAGGCCATTCAAAGGGGAGAGGAGAACCCCCTGATAGAGAGGCTGAGCAGCGATGATGCCCTCGTCGCTTTCTTACCCGCCGAGAGGGTGAGGGAACTCCTCGAGGCCGTCAGCTTCGTTGGCGATGCCCCTGCCAGGTGCGCAGAGTTCCTGCGTCTCCTTCGAACGCGCCTGGCTGAAACCTAGCGAAGAGGTGTACTACCCATGAGAATCCTGGTGATTGACGCAGACGAAGAGTTTTCCAAAGGTCTCCGTTATTCTCTGCAGCGGGAAGGGCATCCTGTCTTTGTTGCGCTCGATAGCTCTTTCATCCCAGCCCTGGTCGGGAAACACAAGCCCGATTTGATTATCCTCGACAAGGACCTGCTGGAGATTGACGGCCTTCGCCCTTTCGCTTCCTTGCAGGAGGACGTTGACATGCCGCTCATCCTTCTCGTCGCCCACGCTAAGGAGGAAGGGCGAGAAGAAGGGGAGTTGTTGGAGGAGCGTATCAGAGCCTTCGAGCCCAGCCATCTTCGTCGCGCGGAGGCGATCCTACGGCGGTTGCGTAGGCTCTTCGAGGAAGAAGAGAGGACTGTCCTCAAGATAGACCAGTTGACCATTGACTTTGAGAAGAAACAAGTCACCTTCTACGATAAGCCGTTGGCTTTAACCCCTATCCAATTCAATCTGCTGGGCTCCTTGGCCCTCAACGCTGGCCGGGTGATGGGCTATCGGGAACTCCTGGAAAACGTTTGGGGTTACAAAGGGGAGGACAGCGAGGCGCGGGAACTGCTCAAGGTCCACATCAACCGCATGAGGCAAAAGATGAAAGCGATAGCCGAGGGGGGAGAGAGTTACATCCAATCGGTGCGAGGCTTTGGCTATAGGTTGTCTCCTCCAGACGAATAAAGGCAATAAGTCCTCGACCAAACAGGGGATCTCTCGAGCAATGAGAGATCCCCTGTTTGCGTTCTTTTACCGATCCTTAACCAAACTGCAACCCTTTTGTCACCAAAGATTAACTGACTTGTTACTGACATCCTGGCGAATTTAGGTTATACTATTGTGCAAATAAGGAAGGAGGTCTAAAATGGCCAAAAAGAAGCCTAAAAAGCCGGGTGGCAAGCCTAAGCCGAAGAAGACTCCAGCCAAGCCTAAAAAGAAGAAAGGCGAGTAGCCGGAGGATGGCCAACCATGTTTGAGAAAGGAGGTGTCAAAATGGCCAAGTGCCCTGCATGCGAGAAACCGATTGCGTTGGGCAAGAATGTGAAGCTGGGAGCGCGCATCGAATGCCCAGAATGCGGCGAGCTGCTGGAGGTCATCAGCTTAAAGCCCCTCGATCTGGACTACGCTTTTGGAGACGAGGACTGGGCGGAAGAGGAAATCTAACTTTCTCCAAGGGCAGGACATTCCACTGCAAAAGTACACGGGGAAGTGAGCCCCAACCTGCTGGGTGGGGTTAGGGCTCATCTCCCCCCACTCATCAAAAGGCCATAAAGTCAAGCGCGGGGGGGGAAATGATTAGAACCATCGTCTCCATCCATCTCTTTCTCAAGCCTTCTTGGGAGATGGACCTTGAGGGTATAGACTACATCGATCCCGAAATCCTAAGACGAAAGGGCGACGAGTTGCGCGAGCGCTTGCACGCCACGGCGGAAATCGTGGATAAGCTGCAAAGCGATGGTTGGTCCAGGGTATCCGGGCACGCGGCCATCTATGACCTCGAGTTCGTCTGGGGAGGCGACAGCGAAAGCGCCGAGAGACGATTGATTGAGTTGGGCATTGACCCGGACGAGGTTGGTGTCCAGGAGGTGGAGGAGTGGGATTAGAGCCGCTTTGACAGATTACTCCGTGTGTGATAGAATGTGTTCGCAAACAATTGGATAGCTTGTAGCCTAATCTTCTAAGGCTGCTACCTAGAAGAGCGGAGGAACCATGTTTTGGGGTGTATCTCGCTGCCAGCGAGAGGGGCACCTTTCAGTCCTAACCCGTCAGCTAACTCCGTTGGCGTTGGAGGGGACAAGTCTGTGAGCCATCCGATAATCCTGGCGGGTGAGAGTAAACCACAGATTTCTCCTGTGGTTTTTTGTTGTTTGGGCTTCTGAAGGGAGGTGGAACGATGAATGAAAAGGAACTCCTGGCCTTAGCCAAAAGCCGCATCGTCTCCTTCAGCACCAACGATGCCAGCGCGCGGCTCAGCCGCCTGAATACCCAATATGGCGTGGGCAAGATCATCCACGTCCTGAGCCAAAGAGGGGTATCTGCCGACACCGTCTACTGCGTTTTCGGCCCCGACGCGGGGGTGACCCGGAACGCCAAGCGGTGGGCCAGCGGCTTCGGCTATGGCTGCCTCATCCGCTGGGCGGGGGCAGAGGAGCTAGGCGAGGACATCCTATTCCCTCAGGTCCGCCCCAATGCCTGCGGCATCCTGGTGGCCGTCGTGTCGCAAGTGCCCACCCCCGGCGAGCTTTTGGAAAGGGTCCAGATGGTGAAGAGAAAGCGGCCAGAATTAAACGGCATCCCCCTCCACTGGAATCTGGGCGAAAGCAATCACTTCATCGAGGTCCGACGGGTGGAGGATTCCCGTTGGGAAGGCGTGCACAACGGAGAGCACATCGTGCTCATCCATGCCTCGCCCAACGAGCTCAAGAAGGAGCTTTATGAGTTCGAGGTCTGGCAGCGGCGTGGCGGAGTCTGGGAGGAGACGCCCCTGGGCAGGATTTTCATCCTGGAAGGGCGAGTGGCTCGGGAGTATCACGCCACCTACCAGCGGATCGAGCGGTGGGGGAGGGTTAAGCGGGAACTCGTTGCCAGGGAACTCTTCGGCGAGGTCCGCATTATCAGCAACGCGGCTCATCAGGGGCTCTCAGCCACCAACGCGATGCGCCTGGGGCTCTATGATTCCACCGATGCCAGCACCTGCCCCAGCGGCGAGCCCATCTTCCCCGTTGCCCTGCGCTGGGATCTGCCCGCCTATCTGGTGCGGGGCAAGCCCAATCTCAACCGGGAGCAGATCGAGCGCAAGAAGGGGGTGATCAAGAGGGGGTTTGCCCCTTTGCTGGAGCAGATCAACATCCTGCCCCACGGCGGCGGCTACGCCCTGCCCAGGTACATGGAGGATTGTGAGGTGATTCGACGGGAGGAAGCACGCCTCTTCCAATTCAGCAAAGGCAATGGCTTCTTTCTGATGGCAGATCCATCGGCCACATCCTTCCGATACCGAGGGCTTAAGGTCTACCAGCGGACAATAGGGCTGGAGTTGGGCGAGCCAGTAGCCACCTTGCAGCCAGTCTATACCCTCAAGAGCTAATCGAAAGGCGGGTTAGCAGCGACAGAGGGTACGGCTTACCCTTTGATTACCCCCAAAGGTACGACCCTGGCCACCTTGCGAGCGATTCCCAGCGAGTGTACCACGTTGACTACTCGATCTACGTCCTTGTAGGCCGCGGGAGCTTCCTCGGCCAGGCCAGCCATGCTGCCACCCCGCACGATGATGCCTTGACTTCTCAGCTCCTTCGCCAGCTCCTGCCCCCGGATCTTCGTCTTGGCTGCGCGACGGCTCATGACCCGACCCGCTCCGTGACAGGAGGTGCCGAAGGTCTTCTCCATGGCCTTGGCTGTGCCCACCAGGACGTAGGAAGCGGTGCCCATGTCGCCTGGGATCAAGACCGGCTGGCCCACTTCTCGATAGTTGGCGGGCAGGCCCTCCATCCCCGGCCCGAAGGCTCGCGTGGCCCCCTTGCGGTGAATGACCAGTTTGGTGAGCTGGCCGTCTATGGGGTGCTCCTCCAGCTTGGCGATGTTGTGAGTCACGTCGTAGACCAGAGTTAGCTCCCGATCCTTGACCACGCCAGCCAGCACGTCGTCGAGGATTCGGCGCACGCGGTGGGCCAGGACTTGACGATTGGCCCAGGCGTAGTTGGCGGCGCTGGCCATGGCGGCGAAGTAGTCGCGTCCTTCGGGCGAGTCGAAGGGAGCACAGACCAGTTCTCGGTCAGGTAACTTGATGCCGTATTTGGTCACTGCCTTCTGCAGGTCGCGCACGTAGTCGGTGCATACCTGATGGCCCAGGCCACGCGAGCCGGAGTGGATCCAAACCACCATTTGGCCCTCGAACAGGCCGAAGGCTTCCGCCACCTTTCTGTCGTAGACTTCCTCCACCTCGGCTACTTCGACGAAGTGGTTGCCTGAGCCCAGTGTGCCCAATTGATCTCGACCCCGTTTCTTGGCCTTTGGGCTCACCGCCCTCGCTTCGGCCCCGGCCATGCCCCCCCGCTCCTCGGTGTGCTCCAGGTCATCTTTCGTGCCGTAACCCTGGCTCACAGCCCAGGCCGATCCCCTCTCCAAGACATTATCGGTATCCCGGTGGGAGAGCCTGACGTCCCCGCTGCGACCCACGCCGCTGGGCACGCCCTGGAAGAGGGCGTTGACGATGTCCCCCATGATGGGCTTGACCTCCTCGGCCAGGATGTTGGAGCGCAGAAGCCGGACGCCGCAGTTGATATCGTAGCCAACGGCGCCGGGCGAGATGATACCCGTGGATGCCTTGGAGGGGATTACCCCACCAATGGGCGGGCCATATCCCTGATGGATGTCCGGCATGGCCAGGGTGTACTTGACCACGCCGGGCAGGGTAGCGGTGTTAACCAGTTGTCTCAGGGAACGATCCCCTAACGCTGCCTCCAGCAACTCCTCGTCGGCGTACAGGCGAGCGGGCACCCGCATGTCGGGGCGAAAACTCTTTGGAATCTCGTAAACGTATTCTTCGACTTTCTTGAAATCTTGCTTGTTAACCATATCCTCCTCCATGCTTCTTCCGTAGTGACGACTTCAGTCGTCCATCACAGAGCCAAAGCGACTAAAGTCACTACTACGAACCCCTACATTCTTTACACGTCAAACACGATGGTGGCCTCGTATCCCTTGTCTGTCTTTACCACCTCTAGCTCGTGGAAAGTGGCCGCCTTGATGGCCTTGGTCTTGCTCTTGGTTGGTCCACCAGTCACATGAGCCTTGAGCTCCGCGGGTGAGAGGGTCTCGATGGTGAACTGGGAGTAAGTCTCCCCCTCTACCTCGTGCAGATAGATGAGCTCGTTCAGCCAGTCTACCAGCAAGCTCTCGTAGTCGGTCGCCTCCAGCGACACCTCTCGCTCGCGGGTTGGTTCTTCGAGAGAAGGCTTGGTCCTGAGGCTCAGCCCGAAGGGCTCGGCCATGAGGGCGAACATGCCATAGGCGGCATTGGCGAAAAGCTCCTTCATGTCCCGTCCATAGGCCCTTATAGCCAGATCGGCCGTGTGCTCAATCTCGTCGAATCTCTTGGTCATCACTTGTTGCCCGTCCCCCCTACGCCTCCGTGCGAGGAATGGACTTCTCCTCAGCTCCAATGCGGCGAGTCCGGGCGATGTCCCGCTCTATCTGGACCTTCAGCTCCTCGACGTCGGCGAAGCGTCGTTCGTCGCGCAGGCGCTCCACGAACTCTAGCACCAGGTCGCAGCCGTAGATCTCCCGTTCGAAGTCCAATATGTGGACCTCGACGATGCGCTCGCTGCCGATCTCAAAGCTGGGCCGCACGCCGACGTTGGCCACGGCTTGGTGACGCTCCTTCCCCAGTCTGGCGTAGACGGCGTAGATTCCGTCGGCAGGGATGATCCGCTCCTTCCGTACTTCCAGGTTGGCTGTGGGAAAGCCCAGACAATGCCCACGCTGGCTTCCCCGCACCACTTCGCCAGCCAGGCTGGGATAGCGTCCCAACAGTTGAGCGGCCTTGCGCACTTTCCCTTGCAGTAGCAGGGAGCGGATACGAGTGCTAGATATAATCTGGCCCTGCCAGGTCAAGGGCTCGATGACTCGTACGGTGAAGCCCAGCTCCTGCTCCATGGCTCGCAGAGCCTCTACATTCCCTTGGCGTGCGCGCCCTAAAGCGAAATCCTCCCCCACCCAAAGCTCCACCATGTGCAGGTGTCGGCGGACCAGGTCTATGAAATCCCGGGCGGAGGTCTGCGCCATCCCCTGATCGAAGGGCAGGATGGCTAGGATGTCCAAGCCCAACCTTTCCAGTAGGGCGGCCTTCTCACCTGGGGTGCTCAGGTAGCGGGTTGGGTTGTAGGGCGAGAGCACTGCGCTGGGATGAGGATAGAAGGTGATCAAGCCAGCTAAACGCTTTGCCTGCCTGGCCTCCTCTACCATTTGCTGGATCAGGTGCCGGTGCCCCCGGTGGACACCGTCAAAGGCTCCGACGGTGAGGATTGTATCGCCGTCTGGGTTGACGGACGACAGGTCATCAATTATCTCCATTGCTCAGCGTCTCAGTGTCTCAGCGTCTCAGCGGCAAGGCGGGCGCTCGCTGTGACGCTATGCCGCTAAGACGCTAGGACGCTGTAAATACCTTCTGGGGTTGCCAGAGCCCCGTCTGGGGGTCACGTCTTAGGATGGCGATTAACTCCCCTTTCCTAGAGTAGGCACGGCGGAGGCCAGAGGTGTCGGGACCTTGAACCTGTTGGCCGTGGCGGATGCGCTTCTCCGTCTGGGCATCAACTACCATGGGTTCGAAATCCAGCAGAGCTTCGTCGAGAGGGTGTATGAACTTCTGCCAAATTCCCTGCTTGTACTGAGCCCCGCCGAAGTGAGCGAAGGCCTCTGCCAATTCATCCAGGCTCACCGCCTTTTCCAGGGTGAAGTGGCCGCTGGCCAAGCGAGTCAAGCTTTGCAGATGGGCCCCGCAGCCCAGCTTTTGGCCCAGGTCGCGAGCCAGGGCGCGGATGTAGGTGCCTGGCGAACATTCCACCCGAATGGCGAGCATCGGCGGCGACCACTTGTACTGAGCTTTGTTGAAGTAATCGAGCAACTCGATGTTATGAATCTCAACCGAGCGAGGCTCTCGCTCCACGGTAATGCCCTGGCGAGCCAGCCTGTACAGGGGTATTCCCTTATGTTTCAAGGCTGAATGCATGGGCGGTACCTGCTGGATGGAGCCGATGAAGGAAGCCAGGGCTTTTCGCACGTCCTTCTCGCGGACATCAACCTCTGTTGTGGCGGTCACCTCGCCCTCGGCATCGTGGGTGTCAGTGCTCACCCCCAGGCGAATCTGGGCCCGATAGACCTTATCCGAGGCCATAAGATACTGGGCCACTCGGGTAGCCTGGCCCAGGCAGACAACCAGCACCCCTGTGGCCAAGGGGTCGAGGGTACCGGCGTGACCGACCCTTTTCGTGCCCGACAAATGCCGCACGTGGGCGACCACATCGTGGGAGGTCATCCCTGCAGGCTTATCAATGTTAAGGATGCCGGAAATCTGCTGCCTTCTCAAGCCCCTTCCTCTCCTCGGCTCGAAGACTCAGTAGATCACAATTTGTGACCTCTGAACTTGGTCTTTTATGGCTTCCTTGACCGCCGTCAGCACTTTCTCCTGCGTCTCGTTCAGGTCGCCATCCAGCGTGCAGCCAGCGGCCTGGGGATGGCCACCGCCGCCCAGGTCCAGGGCGACGGCAGATATATCGACACCGGGCACGGCCCGCATGTCCACCTCGATCCGGCCGTCGTCTTTCTCGACGAACACGATGGCCAGATCGGCCTCGTCGGTGGTGCCCAAGAAGTTGACCAGGCCGGCATCGCCCTTCGGCAGGCTCAGGACATCGCCGTTCTCGGAGAAGGCGCACTCCTGGCGCATGGCCCGGGTGATCTGGCTCCAGATGATCCTCCCATCCAACTGGACGCCGTTCAGGGCCTTGGCCCACAGGCATATGGTCGAGAAGGGGCGCCGGTTGAAGATATGATCGGTGATCTCCGGAAGCTGTGCTCCCGCCTCCATCAGTTTTAGGGCCGCCCGCATAGTCCGAGGGGTCGTATTAGGGGTGCGAAAACCGCGTGTATCGGTGACAATTCCGTTGAGGAGGCAGAGGGCTATGTCGGAGTCGAGGGGGACGCGCAGGCTCTCAACCAGGTCCAGCACCATCTCGGCCGTGGATGCCGCCCCCGTATCAGCCCAATTGACAGTGCCAAAGTGCGTGTTGGTCACGTGGTGGTCAATGTTGATGATGGGAAGGCCGGCCAAGGACTCGTCGTAGGCCGCCCCCAGCCGTTCCAAGTCGCCACAGTCGAGGCTGATGACCAGGTCATATTCGCCCTCTGGCCTGGTCACTATCGCCTCGCTGCCGGGCAGGTAGGCAAACCCCTTGGGCACTGGGTCGGCGCAGGCCAGAGTGTACTCCTCGCCCAGCCAGCGCAAGGCCCAGCCCAGGCCCAGAAGGGAGCCGATGGCGTCCCCATCAGGTGCCACATGGGTGATGACCATCATTCTCCGAGCGTCGCGGATGAATCGTTCGATGGCCCCCTTCACTTGTTTCCTCCTCAAGAGTTTCTCTTGTGCTGGATTTCCTCCAAAAGTTGATCGATGCGCTCGCCCCGCTCCAGCGAGTGGTCCAGGTGAAAGGTTAGCTCAGGCACATAGCGCAAAGCCAAGCGAGAGCCGAGCTGACGTCGTAGGAAGCCGGCAGCATGATCGAACCCTTTCATCGCCTCCTGTGGATTTCCCATGGTGCTGACAAGAATGTGTGCGTGGCGCAGGTCGGGGCCGATCTCGACTGCGGTGATGGTCGCAAAGTCAAGGCGCGGATCGCTAACTTTCTTCTCTAGCAAGTCGCTGAGTTGTTCTTGAATGAGGCTGCTGACCCGTCTCTGACGACGAGTAACCATTGGCTTATCGCTCGCTCACTTCGTTCGCTCTATCGCGCATAGCCCATCGTCTGCTGCGATAGGCGATATGCTAGCTCTCCCTTTCCTTCTTGTACAACTCTATGATGTCGCCTTCTTCGAAGTCCCGAAAGCCCTCCAAACCCATGCCACATTCGAATCCTTCCCTAACCTCTCTAACATCCTCGGTGAAGCGTCTCAGGGATGAAACTCGACCATCATAGACCAGTTGATCGTTCCGCCCTATTCGGGCCAGGGAATTACGGGCGACGTGGCCATCGGCTACATAGACGCCGGCGATTTTGCCCACGCGGGGGATGGTGAAAACGGCTCTCACCTCGGCGTGGCCGCTGACCACATCCATGTAAACGGGCTCCAGGAGGCCCTTTAGTGCTCTGTCCACATCGTCAATCAGCTTATAAATGATATCGTAAAGGCGGATATCAACCCCCTCGGCTTCCGCTGTGCGGCTTGCGGCCGGATCGACCTTGACATTGAAACCGATGATTATAGCCCGGGAGGCTACTGCCAACATGGCGTCGGATTCACTGATGTTGCCTGCTCCCTGGTGGAGGATGTTGACTTTTAGATCCTCGTCGCCCAGCTTTTCCAGGGAGTCAACGATGGGTTCGATGGTGCCTCGGACATCAGCCTTGAGGATTAGATTAAGTTCTTTTACCTGCCCGGCCCTGATTTGATCTAAGATCTCGTCCAGGCTGAGCACCCTGGCTGGCTGGATAGCTGCTTTCTCTTTTTCCTCAGCCCGCTTGGCGGCCATGGCGCGGGCTGTCTTTTCGTTCTCCACCACTTTGAAGGTGTCACCGGGGTGAGGGACATTGGAGAGGCCCAGGACAACCACCGGCGTTGAAGGTGTAGCTTTCCTAACCTGCTCCCCCCGTTCGTTGAACATGGCTCTTACGCGGCCAGAGAGGTCCTCGATCAACAAGGCATCTCCCAACCGTAGGGTGCCGTTCTGCACCAGGAGGGTGGCAGTCGAGCCTCGGCTCTTGTCCAACTCGCCCTCAATGACCGTGCCCATGGCTGAGCGGTTGGGGTTCGCCTTGAGCTCGGCCAGCTCTGCTACCGCCAGGATGTTATCCAGCAAGTCGTCAATGCCGGTCTTTTCCCTGGCCGAGACTGGCACGCAGATTGTCTGGCCTCCCCACTCCTCAATTTGCAATCCCACGTCGGCCAACTGTTGTTTTACCCTCTCCGGGTTCGCGTTGGCCTTGTCCATCTTATTCAAGGCGACGACGATGGGTACCCTTGCTGCTCGGGCATGGTCAATGGCCTCCTGGGTCTGGGGCATCACCCCGTCGTCGGCGGCCACCACCAGGATGGCGATGTCGGCTCCCTGGGCGCCACGGGCGCGCATAGCAGTGAAGGCCTCATGACCTGGGGTGTCCAAGAAGGTGATCTTCTTTTCCCGGTGCTCAAGTTGATAGGCGCCGATGTGTTGGGTTATTCCCCCTGCTTCACCAGCCACCACGTTGGTATGCCGGATCACATCCAACAGTGTGGTCTTGCCGTGGTCTACGTGCCCCAACATGGTGACCACCGGAGGCCGGGGCTCCAGGTCCTCAGGGGCCTCGCCGTCGTAAATGCGCTCCTTGAGGGGTTGAGGGATCATGGGGATCTCTTCTTCGACAGCAGGAGGGGCCTTTGGCCTGGTCTCAAAGCCCATCTCCTCTGCTACAATGGCTGCCGTCTCGTAATCAATCTGCTGGTTGATGTTGGCCAGGATACCGTTGTCCATCAGCTCCTTGATGACTTGGATGGGGCTGACCTCCATCAAGTCAGCCAGTGCCCTGACGGTCAAGAAATCAGGTATTTCGACGGCCTTCCTGTTCTGTTTTTCGGTCATATGTATCCCCTTTCTAGCGATTAACGCGGAATTTAGCGAACAGTGTTCTCCCTTGCGAACCCGGTGAAAGGGTTGTGTCAAGCCCTAGAGAAGTGCGTCGCACCCTGCGAGAAACATCGACTCTCGCGGAGACCCCCTAGCAAGCTATTGTCTTTTAAGTTGGGTCTGGCCAAAACAGCTTGGGGAGTGGAGCCTTCAGGCGGAAAAAACCGGCTAAGGCTTCGACTCCAAGTCATTCTAGCTGCACTCTTCTGAGTTGTAATGACGCTTTAGCCTGGAGTTCCAAAAGACCCTTACTCTCTGGGATAAAGATGCGGAGTTAGTCTATGTGGGGAGAAGCGGGGTTGGCAGTGAGGGGATAGGCAGCTTCACGCTCAGATCAATTCCTCATTGCCCTACCCCCGTTAGCTCCCATATATTCTATCTTGCACCTTGAGCCTCTCACTCCTCGGTCGCCTGCAGCCCTTGAGCGAATTCTTGCAGCGTTGCTCGCTCTTCATCGGTCAAGCTGGTTTTGAGAGCGTGCTCTAGGCGATCTTTCTGTAGCGCTATCTCCCAGCATTCTTGGCGTCGGCACAGGTAAGCGCCTCGGCCCGACCTCTTCCCTGTTTCGTCAATCTCCGCTCCGCGATCGGGCGTTCGGACGATGCGCACCATCTCCCGCTTGGGGCGTATCTTTCTACAGCCGACGCAGGTTCGTTGTGGTACGTGTTTGCGAGGCATGCTCAATCTCTTCTGGTGGAGAGGTGAGGACTAATGGTAGTCCTCCCACTCCTCACGGCGACGGCCGGGCTTGCGGCGTCGCCTGGCTACTACCTTCCCTAGTTTCTCGTCGTAGACCAACTCGCGTTTCTTCTCTTTCTTTCGGCGTTCCTCTAATTCGTCTTCCTCCTCGTACTCGTGTACTTCCTCTTCTTCCTCATACTCTGCGATGGGCTCCATCTCCTCGACTGGCACCTCTTCCTCGACAGGCACGGCTTCCACTGCTTCTTCGGTTACCTCTTCTACCTCCGGAGCAGCCAGTTCGATCTCCTCTTCCTCGATCGCTTCGACCGGCTCTTCACTAACTGCCTCGATCTCTACTTCCTCCTCAACGGGGACGAAGCCTTTAGCCTGCAGCTTCTCTTTTAACTCAGCCAGCGATTTCAGGCCGAACTTATTGATGGCCAACACCTCTTCATCGCCTTTGGCTAGCCTCTCCAATATCTCGCCTACCTTGGCAATTCCCGCTTGATTGAGGGAGTTGTACACCCGGGTGCTGAGGCCCAACACCTCCATGGGCACCTCACCCTCGACGGGGACGAAGCCTTTAGCCTGCAGCCTCTCTTCTAATTCAGCCAGCGATTTCGGGCCGAAGTTCTTTATGGCCAACATCTCTTCATCGCCTTCAGCTAGCTTCCTTAATACCTCCTCTACCCTGGTAATTCCCGCTTGATAGAGGCAGTTGTACAGCCGGGTGCTGAGGCCCAACACCTTGATTGGGAGACCTTCTTTGGCTCTCTCTTTCGCAGTAGCTGTTTCTATCACGTCAATCGCCTCTCTAAGCACCTGTAGCTCTTTGGCAGTGGGGGGAGCCTCCTCTTTTCTCATCAGAATAGCCTCGGCTAAGGCCAGGATGTCTTTCTTCTCGACTACAGCAGCTACTTGGGCGATCTCTTCTTCTTTGGCTTTTTGCAGTGCCTCTTTGGCAGCTTCCGTGGCGCTCTTGATGTCAATGCGCCAGCCGGTCAGCTTGGCCGCCAGGCGGGCATTTTGTCCCCCTTTGCCGATAGCCAGGGAGAGCTGGTAGTCGGGCACGATGACGGTAGCCGTCCGGCCCTTAGTGGGGTCATCGTTCAGATAGACGTTCATGACTTTTGCTGGACTCAGGGCGTTGGCGATGAAAACGCTTGTGTCAGGGTTCCATTCAACTACGTCAATCTTCTCGCCACCCAGTTCTTTGACGACGCTTTGAATCCTGACACCGCGCATACCCACACATGCCCCCACCGGATCTATCCCCGCTTGAACAGCGTTTACAGCCACCTTTGACCGCGACCCCGCCTCGCGGGCAATGGCCTTGATTTCGACCGTGCCATTGAAGATCTCGGGCACTTCCAGCTCGAGCAGGCGGCGAAGCATATTGCGATGAGTGCGGGAGACGACGATCTGAGGGCCACGGTTTGTCTTGCGCACCTCAAGGACGTAGACCCGCACCCGCTGGTGGAGCCGGTAGTACTCACCGGGAATCTGTTGAGTCCTAGGAAGGAGGGCCTCAGTTCGGCCCAGGTTTAGGGTTACACCTTGAGGCATAATGTTCTGTACAGTACCGTTGATGAGCTCTCCCTCGCGCTCGACATAGCTGTTAAAGAGGGCATCGCGCTCAGCCTCGCGGATGCGCTGCAATATGACCTGCTTAGCTGTCTGGGCAGCGATGCGCCCGAAGTGCTCGGGGGTGTTCTCGATCATCACTAACTCACCTAACTCGGCATCCTCGTTGATCCTCTTGGCCTTGGCCAGAGAAATCTCAAAGCGCTCATCCTGGACTTCCTCTACCACCTCTTTGGCAGTGTAGAGCCTAGCCTGTCCGGTCTCCGGATCGATCTTGGCCGTGACATTCTGAGATGAGCCGAAGTCTTTCTTGTAGGCCGTCAATAGGGCGACCTCAATGGCTTCCAGGACTACCTCTCTGTCCAGGCTTCTCTCGCTGCAGATTTGGTTAAAGGCTACTGCAAAATCGTTCTTTTTCAAGTCTTGATTCCCCCTGTTTCGTGCCAGAACTTAAAATGTGGGTTTGCTAAGCTTTCTGATAGCAAGAAAAGTGGGGGCTGCCCACTTTTCCAATAAAACCCTTATCACATTTATATTATACCATGTTTGGGCAAATCGTGCAAGTCGTGGTTCCCTGTTGGGAGTTGGTGAAGAGGGACATCAACTCTCCAGGAGGGACTGCCTGCAAATCGGGGTGCTTGCGTTATCTGAGAGTCAACAAGCTTTTGAGCTCTCTGGGAAGCACGTCTAAGGCGATGGTTTCATAGCCCTCTTTCCAACGCAGCTTGATCTCAATGGCATTTTCTTTCAGGGTACGATGGCTCAGAGTGAGGCGTAAGGGGACGCCGATGAGGTCAGCATCGTTGAACTTGACCCCAGCACTCTCATCGCGGTCATCATAGAGGACCTCGTAGGCCAGGGCGTTCAAGTTGGCGTAGAGCTCCTCTGCTTTGGCCATTGCTCCCTCATCAGCTCCCAAGACGACAAGGTGGATCTGATAGGGGGCGATGGAGGCCGGCCAGATGATGCCCCTTTGGTCCTGATGCTGCTCGACAACGGCGGCTATCAGACGCGCCAGGTCTATGCCGTAGGAGCCCATAACGATGGGTTTGGCCTTGCCATCTTGATCAAGGTAGAGGGCCCCAGCAGCCCTCTCGCCACACTTTAGATAGCCGACTTCGATGCCGGGTGTTTCTGTCAGTTGACTGCGGCAACGGGGGCAAGCATAGCCGGCCTGAGCCTGGGCGATGTCTGCTAGGATATCGGCCCGGAAGTCACGGGGATAATTGACGTTCATTAGGTGGTAGCCATCCTCGTTGGCCCCGGCCACGAAGTTGGAGCCCAGCAGGACCGAGTTATCTGTCACCAGTTTCACACCGCCCACCCCCACGGGGGAGGCATAGCCAGGCACAGCCCCCGCGGCAAAGATTTCTTCTTCGGTAGCCGCGCGTAAATCTGCGCTTCCTAGAGCATTTTTCAGTTTGGTCTCGCTGATCTTAAAGTCGCCGCGGATGACCACGAAGACCACTTCACCCCCCTCAGTTGCATAAAACACAGCTTTCAGGGTTTTTTCGGTAGGCACTCCGACGTAGTTAGCTAGAGCCTCGATGGTCTTACAGTCTGGTGTAGCTACTTTCTCAATTGGTCTTTCCATCTCCTGCGGCCCTGCCGGCTTGGAGAACTCTGCCCTCTCGGCATGGGCAGCATAGTCACATTTGGAACATAGGATTAAAGTGTGCTTTCCCGCCTCGCAGGGGACGATGAACTCGTGGCCGACCTCGGTTTCTACGGCAACAGTCTCCAGGCGGCACGAGTGGAAGATGTTTACGTAAGCCTGGTAGATGCGTGGGTAGAAGTCGTTTAGGCCCTTTGAGTCGAGGTGAAAACTGAGGGCCTCCTTCGCTATGAACTCTCGGGCCTCCATCAAGCCAACTCGGGAGCGGTACTCGTCACGGAATTTGGTGTGGATTTGGTAGATCAGGGTGGGCAGTTGGCGATAGGATTCGATCTCTCTGCGACACAGGTCAGCCACGATCTCCTCGGCGGTTAGGGTGAGGGGCATTAGCAGCTCCTGTCCTCCGATGGCTTCCATTTCCTGGCGCGCGATCTCTTCGATCTTGCGTAAAACTCGCCGCCCCAACGCCAGGTAGGTGTATATGCCTGCGGCTGAGGGGCGGATCATGCCAGCCCTGAGAAGCAATTGATGGCTTGCGGTGCGGGCCTCGGAGGGAGCCTGGCGCAAGGTGTGGCCAAGAAGCTTTGACATTCGCATGTTCCTATCTCCTGATTTGCTGGAGTTTTCTCAGAAAGTCGAGGGACCCCCTCGGCGTGGGCCGACGGCAGCCGTCATTGCTGGCCCGGGAGTCTTCTCGCCTCCCCTCCTATTCGGTCGGCACTCTCCACAGCCGCACTGTGCCATCCAGCGATCCTGATGCCAGGATCTCCCCGCCTGGCGAGAAAGCTACGCTGTTTACGCTATCTACATGTCCCTTCACGGCGCGCAGTAACGTGCCATCCGCTACCCTCCACCAGCGCACCTCGTGCGACGCATTGCCGGCTGCCAACATTTTCCCATCCGGCGAGAGGACGACGTTGCCCATTCCACCCCTTTGGGATTTCATCTCTCGGAGGAAAGTCCAGTCATCCACTCTCCATAGCTGTCGGTTTATAGCCAGCGTGGATCCATCCGGCGAGAAGGCCACGCTTGCCACAGCGCTGGATGGTTGCCACTCATGTAGCAGCGCACCGTCCGACACTCTCCATAGCTTTGCAGTGCAGTCCAGGGAGCCAGAGGCCAATGTTGTTCCATCGGGGGAGAAAGCTACACTGACCACTCCATCTGTATCTCCCTTCATCGTCCGCAACAGCGTGCCGTTCGTGACTTGCCACAGTTGCACCGGACCATCCCAGGTGCCGGCGGCCAAAATTCGCCCATCTGGCGAGAAATCTAGGCTACATATCTTCCCCGAGTGTCCTTCCAGCGTGTGCAGCAGCGTCCCGTCGCTCACCCGCCACAGCCGCACCTTGCCGTCCGTCGACCCAAAGGCCAGTATCCTCCCATCGGGCGAGAAAGCGACATCCTGTGAGTAACCCCCCTCCCTGGTTGAGGATATCGAAGTCCTCAATACACGCAAGAGCTCTCTATCCGCTACGCGCCACAGCCGCACCGTACCGTTCCTCAATCCCAAGGCTAAAAGTGTGCCATCTGGCGAGAAGGCGACACTGTCCACCTCGTTCTCATACTCTTCCAGCGTACACAGGCAGCCGCTGCGCTTCAGGGCTACGTCCAGCCAGGCGCACGGCTGCAATCCTGTTCTTATGGCAAGCACACTGGCAATTGCCACCACTACGCCCCCCACAACCCACCATTTGCGCTCCATTTTTACCTCCTGAACTGCTGTGACTTACCTCGCTGCTCTCAAAGGCAGCCCACCTGGCGCAAGTATTCCACGCCGGATACGATTTCTTCCTCGCTGCAGGGCCAATCGAATTCGCAGGTGCGGATGGCCTTGGCAGGCAGGTGGGAGGCGATCAT
>Ga0209986_10000017_pt1 | contig 130660 bp, 110 predicted proteins | sample BlataG_FD_183168 | JGI IMG/M metagenome (GOLD analysis project Ga0209986, IMG submission 183168) | Deep subsurface microbial communities from Black Sea to uncover new lineages of life (NeLLi) - Black_00105 metaG (SPAdes) (version 2) | ecosystem: Environmental > Aquatic > Marine > Oceanic >...
ATCTAAACATGTTACATCGTGGTTGACATGGGGAAGAGAACTGTCACGGTATTGAGCGAAGGCACAGATTGCGATATAAAAGAGATATACCGTTAATGTAAAATGTTTAGATTTGACCCCAATTACCTTACAAAACCGTTGCATTGCAACCTCAACCGCTCTAAAGGAGCTATCTGTTCGTCTTGACACTGCGAGCAGTATAATTATAATAAATAGTATGAGTACTAATATAATATGTTTTGATTTATTAATCCCAGAACCAATTTTTTAACAAGGAAGATATGTATTGAAAGTCTTTAAACAGGATATGCTTAAATCACTCCCTCTCTGCGAAGATGAGATTTTAATACGTCCATGGATTCGCAAGGATTTGGACGAACTGGCGAAGTGGCCTGAGTATCCTTTTCCTTATGAACCTTTTAATAGCAGTTTAAAAGAGATGAGTTGTGAAGAAAAAGATCAACACTTCTGCTCACGAGAAGATAATCCAAACAGAATTACATTGGTAGTGGATCACACAACACAAAAGGCAATAGGTTATCTCGCGCTCGTTCAAATTGATTGGGTCGATCGAAAAGTAGGTAATATGGGATTTCGTATTCATCCTTTATGGTGTAATAAAGGTATAGGTACATTGGTTATTAACACAGTTTCTGACTGGTGCTTTAAATCCGGTTTGAAAGCCTTACGCTTTGACGTTACGGCTGCCAACACTCGTGCAATACAGTGCTATGAAAAAGCAGGGTTTGTCAAAACCGAGGAGTTCTGGCGCAATGATCAAGGATTGAGGAATATAGATATTGACCAAACACGATACGATTTTTTGCGTCCTCATGCACGATTAAATGGGGATGTTCCACAAATTCGCTTTTGGTGGATGGAACTTGTGAATGGAAGAGAATGTGTCAGTGGGGACGGTGCTTGACATTTTGACAATTTCCTAGCTGATGTGGGTTCACCCTGTTAAGACCTGGTGAAAGGGAGACAAGGAGAAACGGAGAAAGGAAGATACGCTACGCTGAAGACATGATATTCTGAAGATACATCCGCCAAAAAGAGGGGCGGATTGAAGACATCTCACATTTGTTCGATACACTGAAATCTGCAGCTCAATCGGAGATTAAGGCATATTTCGTGCACGCTGCGCTGGAGAAAACAATTATAAAAAGTGAAGGGCGTTTTTTAATTGCAAATTGTAGATTTGAGATTAAAGATTGAAAAAGTAGAGTATCCAAACATTGAAGATGAGAAACGGTTGCTTCTTGAATAAATTAGTTTCTAGTTCCGAGCCTGTCCTGAGAACATCGAAGGGGGCTGATTGCACTGATAATTGGTGTATTTACCAATAGACAATAATGTACCAAATATGTCGATTGGTACTTGACATTATTGGAAAAATAAATAAAATAACATACACGGTATTGAGCGAAGGCACAGATTGCGATATAAAAGAGATATACCGTTAATGTAAAATGTTTAGATTTGACCCCAATTACCTCCAATTACCTTCCAATCGGAGATTAAGGCATATTTCGTGCACGCTGCGCTGAAGCAAAATAATAATAAAGAGCGAAGGACAACTACCACAGCCCTTTTACCAAAAGAGCGGGACACTGCCACAGCCCTTTTGCTAAAAGAGCTGGGCACGAGTTTTACAACTAAATCAGAGATTTAGGCAAAATTGGTGTTGACACTTCGCGGTATTTTGCGTATACTTACGTATAAATTGTGAACCATATTAGCAATATTTATTGTCTTTAAGCCAAAAAGGAGGATAGATCATGAAATTTATTATTACAATATTTCGCGATGAAGATGGGATGTTCATAACTGAATGTCCATCAGTCCCCGGATGTGTGAGCCAAGGCAAGACCGAAAAAGAAGCCGAAAAGAACATTCGAGAGGCAATCAAGGAATGTTTGAAAGTGCGAGCTGAAAAAGGAATGCCGTTGACTGTGACAACTCGCAAAGTCGAAGTTCGCATCTAATGTCCGTTGTTCCTATACTAAAACCACGTGAGGTAATAAAGATTTTTAAAAACTTGGTTGGGAAGTTGCTCGGCAACGAGGCAGTCATATAATTTTGACTAAAGAAGGGCATATCGCAACACTATCAGTGCCAAATCATCCTGAAGTGGCACGAGGCACTTTGAGGAGCTTAATTGCAAAAGCAGGAATAACTGTTGAGGAATTCCAAGAAGCATTGCGGAAGTAGATCGCTGACAGAGAAGTTAAGTCCATCATTGGGGGCAGTGGGGACGGTGCCCCTCACGCTGACAACGATGATAATATATAGATTACGGCGCTGATAACATATTGATTATATCTGCGTAATCAATGAATCTATTTGATTCACAAGTTCCGTATAGTACAGGGTTGCGAACTCACCTGTAATCTGCCACACAGTCAACCCACATCCCCATGGGTCTATAAGATAGAAGTCAGAAGTAAAATGGCAATAATTGTGATAATGATTGATGATATTCCAATAGGGACCCATACGGGCGCAATCCAAGGACGAGGTATAAGAAAGAGAACATCAATCGTAGTAAGTTTAGGGGGCCATTTAATCAAGAAATAGAGCGAACAATAATAAAACAAGTCCCACAAAGCAAACGTCCAGAAAAAGACGACCATCTTATCAAGCCATGTGTCTCCAATCAGAAGAGCTACACTTACAAGCATCACTAGTGTAGCCACTTCCCTTGTTTTCTCAATAAAAAGGTATTGTTCAGAAAACTTATTGAGTGATGCGTTGTTTAATTCTAAATCAACAATTCCAAGCACCTTACGTAGATAAACCACAACTACGCCCTCTACATAAGCCATCGCAATGCCAAAAAGAGCCAATAATAAAAACTTCTCTACCATAAAATTATCTTTCGTCTCATTGTTGCAATTTCAGAAGTCATCAAAAATGCTATAATCGGATTTTCCCCTCGCCTGCGGTTCGGGATCTTCGAGAGCCCTGCGCTTTCTCCCAGTTCCGCCATCTCGGCAAGTTTAGGGCATAGGATACAGGGCTTAGGGAACAGCAAACTATTATATTCAATAAAGAAATGATGTCAATAAGTCTACGCCTTACGCCCTACTCACTTCACTCTACGTTACTTTTTTGTGCCAAATTTGTGCCATCTTGACATTTTATCATATCTATTTATAATTTCATAATCAGAAGTCAGTGGGGACGGTGCCTCTTACTACTTCCTCTCTCTAACTTCGTTAGACTCGAGACTATAGCGATATCGGTGACTTGACCCCGGTGAAATAAACAAAAATTGCACGGGGCAGGCATTTTGACAATTTCCCGGCTGATGTGGGCTCACCTTTCCTAAGAATCGGAGACTTGGTGAAACGGAGACACGGAGAAATGACTGCTTCGCAGATGAAAAAATTATCTCACGACGTGAGATCGATGACCCCGTACATTTGACAATTGACGGGGCCTCTCGTTACTTCCTCTCTCTAACTTCGTTAGACTCGAGACTATAGCGAGATCTTCGACAGGCGGTGATGAAAATGCAACCGCAGATAATGCAGAAAAAAATGCCGCTGAGACCGCAGAGAAAGAAAAAAAACACAGATTACAATGATAACTTAAGACATAAGAAATCAATTCTTGAAATTTAAGATTACGGCGATTCTATAAGGAGGTGAATTTCTGACAGCCGAAGTTTGTAAAATAATGGGATAGATGACCATCTAATAATACATGAAGCTGCTTGACACAGTGTCATTTTCAATTATAATCAACTGTTATGAAGAACCTTGAAGAAATTAAGAAAATATTGGCTGAGCATAAATCAGAGTTAAGAAGGCGGTTTAAAATCAGTAGTATAAGATTATTTGGCTCCTATGTTAGGGGTGATTACAGCGTAAATAGTGATTTAGATGTGATGGTTGAATTTGCTGAACCAGTTGGTTTTGAATTCATCCACTTGGCTGATTTTTTAGAAGAGATTCTTGGCATGCCAGTTGATTTAACAACCGAAGATGCTATAAAACCGAATCGTTTGGAATACATTAAAGAAAATTTAATAAATGTCTAGACGGAACTGGCAGTTATTCATCGAAGATATCCTTGAGAGCATCAAATATATTCAAGAATACATCGCAGTTTATAGTTTTGACGATTTTAAAAAGGATAGAAAGACAATCGATGCCGTAGTGAGGAACTTCGAGATTATTGGTGAAGCATCTAAGTATGTTCCGGATAGTATTAAAGGCGCATATAAGGATGTAGATTGGCAGGCAATCATTGGTTTAAGAAATAGAATCACGCATGAGTATTTTGGTATAAGCTTGGCAATTATATGGCATATCATAAAAAAGGAACTCCCTAAGTTGAAACAGCAAATGAAAGAGATTCTGAAGCAAGATAAACAGTAGCAATCATGAAAGATATGGGGTCAAACCATTCCTAAGAAACGGAGACTGGGTGACACGGAGAATGGGAGAAACGCTACGCTGAAGACATGATATTCTGAAGATACATCCGCCAAAAAGAGAGGCGGTTGAAGACACGCTGCGCTGAAGAAAAATAATAATAAGGAACAAAGGACGTTTTTTAATTGTAAATTTGAGATTTAGGCAAAATTCGTGAGAGTCAAATTCAGTATCAGATACTCGATCTTTTTTAGTGTTTTGTAGATACTAAATATCTCTTGAGTTAAATTGATAATCATTTACGATAGACATCTTTACGATGTCGGATGTGGTAGATGGTGATTATCTTCATTTTAGTATCCACTTCATAAATTACTCTATATTCTCCAAGTCTTATACGATACATTCGCTCTGTGTCCCGAAGTTTACGGTATTGTAAAGGAAATGGATTTTTCGAAAGTAATTCTACAGTTTTAATTATACGGGGTATCTGGTGTGGATCAATATTTCTCAAATCCTTTTCTACTGATTTTTTCCATTGTATATCATAGTAGTCCATCTTTTTTTAGACGTTCCTTAAGTTCTTTTAGAGTGATTGTAGATTCATCACGCCGTTCAGCAATAATTGTAAGATCACGGATATCTTCTAAAAGATCTTCGTACTCTGCAACTGGCAGAACTACTGCAGTTTTATTGCCTTTTTCATCGATAATAAAATTTCCTTTAAATTTCTTCATATTCTTTTTCCTTTATCAATCATATATATTTCATTATAATAATATATTTCATCATGTCAACATAGAATCAATGAGTAAAAGATGTGGGGTCAAATCCCCATTATACACGATAACAAGGGCAGGCAATAACGACAGATGATAGTCCGTTATATAGTAAATAACGAGACCAGGGATACTGGATGCTAGTGGAAGATGGGCCCTCTACACCTTATTTTGTTTCTGGCTTGGACCATGCCTGAGGTTTCTGTAGACATCACAATAAATGTATTCGGTTGTATCCATACATCTGCTAAACAAGGTGAGGGGTACTGACCCCGCCCTTTTACCAAAAGAGCGGGACACTGAGTTTTGCAACTAAATCAGAGATTTAGGCAAAATTCGTGTTGACATCGTCATAAAATTCAAGATAATTTAGATATGCAAGAGAAAAAAATCAAATTTATCCTCACAAATGATGTTGGTATGAAATGGCTTTCATTATATGCCTTGATAATATTCAATTTGGTTTGTAGTACAGCGTGGTGTGGTGAAATTCACGAAGCAGCCCGGTGTGGAAATATCGAGATTGTGAAGTATTTACTAAAAGAAAAGCCGGTACTCATTCATGCAAAGGACATCCACGGATACAGACCATTGCATCGCGCTGTTATGACCAATCAAAAAGACATGGTATTTTATCTTCTCAATAATGGAGCTGATATCAATGCCAAAGGGAAACACGATATTACCCCACTCTATCAAGCAGTTTTCCATGGTAACAAACAAATGACAGAATTGCTCATTGCCAATGGTGCAAGTATCGATGGAAAAACTGATATTGGTTGGACTGTCTTACATAGATCAGCATTCAGTAATCAGGTAGATATTATCAAAATTCTGATGCAACGAGGAGCTGCGGTGAATGTTCGCGATCTACTTGGTTATACTCCTTTACACTGGGCAGCATTTGCTGGAAATAAAAATGCCGTCGAGTTTCTTGTGCAAAACGGAGCTGAAGTTAATGCCCGTGCCATAGATGGACATACTTCATTGCATTGGCTTGCCTATACAGGCTATTGTGATATCATTACCATACTTTTGGCAAAAGGGGCAGACATCAACTCAAAGACGAAAAAGGGAAACACTCCTCTGCATTTAGCCAGCCTGAACGGCCAGCACGCAACAGTAAAATTACTGATCGAATATGGAGCAGATGTGAATTTGATGAATAACAACGGCTATACGCCTCTATCATATGCTCTTTATAAAGGTTATTATGCCATCGCTGACCTACTCCGTAGTTACGGCGCATGGTAATAGCAGTGACGGAATCAAATCATCCGTCAGGATAACAGAACACGTATTAGCGGACCAGTGAGAAATACCCGACCTTTGATATTTATAATCCTATACATATACTATGTATAGAAAAATAAAAGGAAACAGATTATTGAACATGAAATTTCATACCTGTAATGAAGACTGTAACCAAAAGCCCTGTTTTGGCGTATTAATATTAAAGGAGGTATTATGCAAGTTACTGAAATGATTATTGCCGGTATAAGCATTTTGCTGCCTGCCGTCATTGTAATTACTGCAATCATTGCGCAATATAAGAAAAAGAAAAAGTATTATGAATCAGTACTTAAAGCAGTGGAACTGGGAAAGAATGCTGAAGAAATTAAACAGATTTTTGCAATAGAAAAACAGAAGAATAATGGAAATGCTATCGGGTTTCTTAGAGGCGGTATTATAGTCTCGGGCATAGGTATTGGCCTGGCTGGAATAGCTCTTGTTATAAGTGTGACAGAAGTGTATGCTCCGTCTCTCTTTATCATAATCCTCGGTCTTGCGCTTATAGCTATTTATTATTTAACAAAACCAAAAGGTAAAACTAAATAATTTTTGGAATCAAAAAAAGATGATATTTGGCGCCTGATCCAAAGCGCTCAGGATGGTGAGGAAGCGGCAATGACCAAGCTCATTACACTGCATAAAGGATTAATTTTTACTGTTATTTTCCGTATGACAAATGATTATGATATCAGTCAGGATCTTACACAAGATACGTTTATCAAAGTATTTGTTAATATCAGGAAAGTCAAAAATGCAAAACATTTTCGTGCCTGGATTTGCGTAATAGCGCGCAATATTGTGCGCAGCTACTTTCGCAGGGCAAAAAGAAGCCAAACAGTATCTCTCGAAGAAATTAGAGAACCTGCTGGACAATCAAATATTGAAACTACAAAGAAGAGTATGATTATCCGGGATGCATTGAATAGACTTTCTGAACGGGATAGAATGCTTTTAACACTTGCTTATTATCAAGGACTAAGTCTTACCGAAGTAGCCGAGGTAATGAGAGTGTCTAATAACAATGTCAAGGTTTGCCTTTACCGGGCAAGGAAAAGATTAAGAAAAGAATTAGAAGGATACGAACATGAACTTTTGTCAGGATACTAAACAAATCATTTCCTATCGTCTTGGTTTGTTAACGGAACGAGAAAAAGAAGAGTTCGAAAAGCACGTGCAGACGTGTGATATTTGCCAGCGTGAGCTTAAAATAGAATCCGTGATTGAAAATGACCTCTCAATGGAATTGCAGCCAGGATTCATTGAAGAAAGTGTGTGCGCACATGTCCGGCTAAGTGAAGCCCGAGGTATGCGTTCTTTTTGGCTGTATGCCTTACGCATGGTTATATATGGTGTAGTAGCAGGAGTCCTCGGTTTAGTTCTATTTCCATTAATTTTGAGGTTTCCATTTAGCCAGGTCTTTGACCTCAGCAAAATTGCCAGCGGCTTGTCAGCTCTAACTGGTCCAGCATCCACTTCAATGATAATCATAGGTATAGGCTACCTTTTTATCATCTTGAGTTCATTATACTCACTATCGCGTATCCGGGAGTAATCTTCTTTAGAGAAAAAAGGCGCTGGTTTTAGTGAGATTGCCATCCCCGCACTTTTGTCAATGGTGGGGCGAGCATTAAGGAAGTTCTCGACTCCCCTTCAGAACGGTGTGCAGGGTTTACTAATTATAGAAAAGGTCTTCTAACTTTAATAGTTGCAAGGCTGAAGTCTTGCCCTACATTATTGAGAGATTGGTTGCTGACTATTTTTTTCTTTAACTGATGTTTTTTCTTTTATTAAACGAATGCTATTAGAGCCACATTTGAGGCACTGTCTCTCTATCATTTTACCCTTTTCATAAGGGTATTTTGATATCGCACCATACCGCAAGCATTTAAAGTCTTTTTCTTCCACGATTTAACCTCCGGTTTTAGTCTTATTGTCTGATTGTCGTATAGTTTCATTGTCTTATAATTCAATATTTCTCGATTTTGGTGATTTTCTGCGGCAAGAAACAAATTCTGAAATCAATTCTTTTGTTGTACACACCTGTTCAGACAATTTTTCAAATGTTTTTTCATTTATATAGTTATCATCTAATAATACCCAGCGATGATTTCTTGCTTCGCGACAAGACCTTCTTGCGTAATTTATGATTTCTGGAAACTGTAGTACTACACTTTTCTTATGAAAAAAATATCTAATACTGTTGCCGGTTGTTAATCCTGTTTCATTACGCTGAGGCGAGCTGCTGCTTGCCATAGTCGTGCCCTTTTTCAAATGCCGATTGATTTAGCGCCAATGCCTTATCAGGAACTGAACCAGGAAGTGCTTTCTTCATTGCCTCATAGCTCACGATTTCAGTGATTGCAGTAAAGAATCCAAGCATTACTACATTGGCAACGATTTTATTCCCGAGTTGCTCAGCAAATCTTGTTGCCGGTATCGAGAGAATCTTAATTTTGCCGCGGGGTGGTTTAGATTTTACCATATCTTCATCTACAAGGAGTAATCCCTTGTCTCCTAATTCAGGCTCAAACTTATCATAACCTTCCTGGGACATAGCAACCAGGACATCTGCCGCTACAACATAGGGATAAAGCACTTTAGTTTCCGACACAACCAATTGGGAGCTGCATGCGCCACCTCTTGCTTCTGGACCAAAGGATTGGCTCATTGTAGCATACTTATTGTCATGAATTGAAGCTGCCTTTCCCGCAATAATACCTGATCTGATAATACCCTGTCCTCCGTAACCGGCAAATCTAATCTCCGCCATTTCTGCCTCCTGACTTGTTCTGCGGCGGAACAAATCCATAGGGGATGAATTTATCGCCCAATACACTACCGAGTTGAGTATTATAGGTCTCAAGAAATGTCGGCCTCTCCTTATCAGTAAATTTACCTACCACAATTTTCTTCTCAGGGGTAATCTCCACATTCCTCGGATCTTCATTGTTTTTTATTACTGAATTTTCATAGTAGAAATTTAACACATTAGACTCGATATGTTCAATATCCGTATAATAATTTGGGCCTGGTGCCAGAATCTCAATCATAGACATACCCCGTTTATTTAAAGCCTCAGCAATAGAGTTTGCAAGCTCGTCAATATGCAATGCCGTCCATCTTGCAGTATACAATGCGCCACAAGAATTACCAAGATGTGGAATATTAAATGGTTCATCAAAAGTTGAGTAGGGTGAAAATGCAGGTGCAGCTTTAGGAACAGACTGACCCCCTATCTTTTTATAAACAAAATTATTAATACATATGACAAGGAGTTCCATATTTCTTCTGCTTCCGTGCACAAAATGATTTCCACCAAGCGTCATCATACCGCCTATGAATGGTACGACTTTTAGAGCAGGATTACCCAATTTCAACCCGGTTCCAAAGGGAATTGCCCTACCTCGGGTTGTGTGGAAAAAATCGACACCCAGAAAATCTACGACTTCAGGCTCAAATGGAATATCTGATGGAACACAGATCATAGATGGTTTAACCCCTGATTTTTCTATTCCCTTCGCAAAAGCAGTAATAATTGAATTCATTCCTTTAATTTGTTACCTCCTCCAAAAATCATTTTCTCGAGTTTTGTTTTATATTCAATAACTCCTTCGATCTTTCGCTCTTGTTTAGCTGCATAAACTATCGCATCAAATATATCATCTGGATTATGAACTCCTGAACCACCATGAGGAACAAGCACGACATTTGCCTTACCATGACTGCATCTATCAACTTCATAAACAATCTGCCCATAATTTATTTCTGGAACAACAAAGGCTTTTATAGTCTTGGCGAGTGCGCAGATCTTTTCGTCAGGAAATGGCCACACAGTTACTAATCTCAAATTACCAACCTTTATACCTTTTTCTCGAGCTCTCTCAATCCCGCGCACGGCAACCCTTGACGATATTCCATAGGAAACAACAATAACCTCAGCGTCAGATGTCCCATCTTCTTTAATTTCAATGATTTTGTCTTTATTGAGTCTAATCTTGTCAACGAGCCGCCTGACATATGCTGATTTGAATTCCTCATTTTTGACCGGGTAACCTCTTTCATCATGAATGAGTCCAGTAATGTATAGGTTATAGCCATCACCTGCTTTTGCCATTTTCGGAATGAGATCGGCATCTGGTTTAAATGGCAAATATTCATTAGGCAGACCAGTATAAAATCTCCTCGGCTCAATTTCAATTTCCTCAGCCCGTGGGATAACAACTTTCTCAGTCATATGACCTACGCATTCATCCGACATTATCATAACAGGACAACGGTATCTTTCTGCCAGATTAAACGCCTTGATTGTATAATCAAACATTTCCTGGGGAGAATCTGGTGCTATAGCTATAAGTTCATAATCTCCATGTGAACCCCACCGCGACTGCATCATATCTGCTTGTCCTGTCTTGGTGGGAACTCCGGTAGAGGGTCCAGCGCGCTGGATATTTAATAGTACAAAAGGTGTTTCCAACATTGCACCGAATCCAATGTTCTCCATCATAAGAGAATAACCAGGCCCAGAAGTAATAGTCATTGATTTAACTCCTGCCCAGACTGCACCAATTATAGATGCAATAGAACCAATTTCGTCTTCCATCTGGATAAACATAGCACCAGCAGATGGAGCCACACGGGCAAATGCCTCGGCTGCCTCAGTGGACGGTGTAATCGGATAACCACCAATAAATTTACATCCTGCTGCCAGGGCACCAAGACCAGCGGCAACATCACCATCTATATAATAGACACCTGTTTTCACAGCCCTTGGATCAGTCTTCACCCGGTTAGACCTCCTTTCAACCATCTATTAATATAACACTTACCTATTTCAAACGTTAAATATTTTTTCTCTGTACCCCCGTCTTTATTAAGTCTAACCGGATTCATCTTTTGCTCCCTTTAATTCGGAAAGCCACTCGTTGTATCGCTCAGTATAAGTAGGCCTCTCTCTATCTACAAATTTCCCTACAATAATCTTCTTCTGGAATCCAATATCAAGGTTCTTTGTGTCCTCGCCATGTCTTATTTCTGAATTATCATGATAAAACTTCATCATATCAAGCCCATCTCCCAATTTATTTATCCTTGAATAATACTGGGCGCAGGGTGAAATCACCTCGATTACAGAAAATCCTTTTTTATTGAGTGCCTCAATTATAGAATTGCTAAGTCTTCGAATGTGAAGAGTTGTCCATCGTGCGACATATACGGCACCTGATGAATCTGCTATGTACGGGATATTGAATGGTGGCTCAACGCATCCGAAGGGACAAGTTGTAGCATACGCTGCAAGTGGAGTCGTTGGTGCTACCTGTCCTCCGGTCATTGCGTAAATAAAATTATTCACACATATTACGAGCATATCAATATTTCTCCGGGCAGCATGTATGAAATGATTTCCACCAATGGCAATAAGGTCTCCATCTCCAGAAAAAACAACTACTTTTATCTTTGGATTTGCAACTTTAATCCCGGTTGCAAAAGCAATTGCACGACCATGAGTGGTATGAAATGAATCAAGTTTTACATAACCTGCAACCCTTCCCGTACAACCAATACCAGAAACTATACTCATTTTATCTAAATCGATATTTGCTCTTTCGAGTGCGGCGGAAAATGCAGTCACAGCCAAACCGATACCACAACCAGGGCACCAAATGTGAGGTATCCTGTCCATACGAAGCACATCCTCCATCGGATGAACACAACCTATCTTTGACGGGTCCTCCGGGTGAGCCTCTTGCACCTTTGAGGTTCTTAGTGTTTCCATTATTTACTCCCTTGCTTGTTTATATTCAATAAGTCCATCTCTTACACTGTTTTCCTGTGTAGCATGTTTGATTGCTGAAAGTAAATCATCTGTGTTCTCAACTCCTTTATCTCCATGGGGCACAAAAACAACATTTGTATTTCCATAACTGCATCTTTCAACTTCGAGAACAACCTGGCCAAAATTCATTTCCGGAACCACAAAAGCAACTACTTTCTTTGCAAGCTCACCTACCCGTTTTTCAGGAAAGGGCCAGACCGTAATGAGTTTAAGACTACCTACCTTTATTCCAGACCTTCGTGCCTGCTCCATCGCTTTAAGCGCAGCTCTTGAAGTTGCTCCGTAAGAGACAATTATAATTTCCGCATCATCAATTTCAACCTCCTGTATTTCAATAATCTCATCTGCATAGTTACGGATTTTATTCACCAGAGGATGAACATTGTATTCCTGACATTCCTCATTCATAACCGGATAACCACGATCATCATGAGTCAACCCTGTAACGTGGAATCTGTAGCCATCACCAATATTCACCATACGCGGCACAAAATCCCGGTCTCTTTTAAATGGTAAATAGTTATCCTTTGACCCTGTATAATATCTCCGCGGCTCAACAACAATTTCTTCTGCAGGAGGAATGACCACATCCTCTTTCAGATGAGCCACATACTCATCTGATATCACTGAAACAGGAATACGGTAACGTTCCGAAAAATTGAAAGCTTTAATAGTACAATCAAACATCTCTTGCGGAGAGCTTGGGCAAAGAGCAATTATTTCATAATCTCCGTGGGAACCCCACCGCACCTGCATCATATCTCCCTGAGATGGACGGTTGGGTATTCCTATAGAAGGACCAGCCCTCTGAATATTAACGATCACACAAGGGGTTTCTAACATTACACCAAGCCCGAGATGCTCCATCATGAGAGACATTCCTGGACCAGAGGTTACAGTCATCGATTTTTTCCCTGTCCATGATGCGCCCAAAACGGCGGCAAGGGCAGAAATTTCGTCTTCCATCTGGATAAATGTGGCACCAACTTCCTTGGCTCGCTCAAGGAATCTTTCATAAATCTCAAGCGCGGGTACTATTGGATACCCGCCCAAAAACCGACATCCAGCTGCCAGAGCACCTTCAGCACATGCATGATTGCCATTAAGACGGTGAAGACCGGTCAATACACCTCTGGGATCTGTCTTCATTATTTTTCCCCCTCTACCGTTAAATTAACTGTCTGTTCACTTTTGTGCAAATCTAAGGGCTCTCGCCAAAACCTCATATTATCTCCTCGTTGCTGGTATTATAGGCAAAAAAAATATAATGTCAATAATAACCTCGTGCCGTTTCAAATTATTAATATTCGATTTTCCAATTCTGTAGTGGTCGAGCTTGCTCGACTTTTTTTTCGCAGAGTAAACTCTGCCACTACAGAATATCTTTAATCTGTAGACTAATCCACCACATTGTTTAACGGTCTGCCACTACAGTTTTTTGATATTAGTGCAAAAATAAGATACGAACTATTTGAAATGGTATTAATTTTCCTTTTCCTCTGCATGATGTTTGATAACTCGCGCCTGGGCAATGTAAATCACATCTTCACATATATTGGTTGATAAATCAGCAATACGCTCAAGATTTTTTGCTACCAAAAGAAGTGATATAGCAGAGCCGACTGTTTCTGGCTCTTCAAGCATATAAGTTAGTAAAATTCTTATTGTTTCGTCTCTCATTTTATCAACAATACAATCTCTTTCACATACCTTTTGTGCCCGGTCAGCATCATTATCCATAAAACTTTTTACACTATCATATAACATCTCTTTGACTTCCCTTGCCATTGACCAGATATTACTTACTGGTTTGATGCGCGGTTGCTCAATTAAGTAAGCTACGTAACTGGCGATATTAACCGCATGGTCACCCATACGCTCTAAATCATTATTCATCTTTATTACGCCGATTAAAAATCTTAGATCAGCACCAACTGGTTGATGTCGGGCAATAAGCTCGATGCACTGCTCTTCAATTGCGATCTCGAACTTATCAATCTGATGATCAATCTCCTGAATTTCTGATGCCATTTTAATATCCTGTTTCTTCAATGCCTCCAAAGATTTTGTAATAGATTCCTCAACCAACGATGCCATCTCTAAAACACCCTTCTTGACTTTTTGTAGTTCTTCATCAAAATGGCGATCCATGATACCTCCTTAAACCCCCACACCTATGCATAGGTGTGGGGGTAAATACCTAAATGCCTAAACACCTAAATACCTAAAATTATAATAAGAGATGATAGATGAAAGTGATATTAATTAATTTTTTAATCTCATATCTATCATCTAATATCTCCCATCTCTGTTTATCCAAATCTCCCACTAATATAGCCAAATGTTCGTTCATCTGAGGGATTTGTAAATATCTTTTTTACACTATTAAATTCAATAAGTTCACCAAGCAGCATAAAGCCAACCTCATCAGCAACACGTGCTGCCTGCTGCATATTATGAGTGACAATAATAATTGTGTATTTCTTTTTCAATTCCAGCATCAACTCCTCGATCTTACCTGTAGCAATAGGGTCGAGTGCAGAACATGGCTCATCCATTAACAGAATTTGCGGCTCTACGGCAAGAAGCCGAGCAATACAGAGCCGCTGCTGTTTTTCCGCAGACAGACTTAATGCAGAATCCTTTAACCGATCCTTAATACTATCAAACAAATCAACTGCTGCAAGGGAACGCTCAACAATTTCAATTAGAGTTTTCTTGTCACTTATCCCCCATACGCGTGGTCCATAGGCAACATTATCAAATATTGATATGGGAAATGCATTAGGACGCTGAAAGACCATACCGACATTCTTACGCAGCAGAATTAGATCATATACTGGTGAATATATGTCTTTTTCATCAATTAATATACTTCCTGTAATTTTCACGTTTTTAATCAGGTCGTTCATTCGATTAAATACCCGCAAGAGTGTAGATTTACCACATCCTGATGGCCCAATAATACCGGTTATCGTATTTTCTTTAATTGATAAGTTGATATTTTTCAAAGCCTGAAATTTATCGTAATAGAAATTTAAATTCGCGGTTTTAATAATCATCCAAATTTTCCTCGAATATAACCATCGGTTCTTGAGTCAGCTGGATTTGTAAAAATTTTCTCGGTCTTGTCGATCTCGATCAACTCACCGGAAAGAAAAAAAGCAGTTCTGTTTGCTACCCGTGCTGCCTGCTTGGTATTATTGGTAACCAGTATAAATGTGTATTTCTCTTTTAACTCAAGCATAGTCGCCTCGATCTTTGCCGTTGAAATAGGATCCAATCCTGAACACGGTTCATCCATCATTATGACTTCGGGCCCCATTGCCAGGGTTCGTGCGATACACAAACGCTGCTGTTGTCCACCGGATAACGTAGATGCAGAATCTTTCAATCTATCCTTTACCTCCTTCCACAGATTAGCTGCGTTTAGTGCGCTAAAGACAATTTTATCAAGTTCACCTTTCTCAAATTTTCTGTGTAGTTTCGGGCCATAGCATATATTCTTCTGGATCGAACCAGGTAAAACTACCGGTGTAGCAAAGATCAGACCCACCCGCCTTCTCAGATCATTAATTGGTATAGTAAAAATATCGGTATCATCCAATACTATAGTACCGGAAATCCGTGCATAATCAATTTCATAAAGGCGGTTGAGCGCCCGCAAGAAAGAACTCTTACCAGAATTTGCCGGGCCAATAACACCTAAAATCTCGTTCTTTTCAACATTCAGGCTAATATTTTTTAATGCCTGAATCGTATCGTAAAAAAGACTCAAATTTTTAATTGCTACCTTTATCATCTTATGATGATTAGATTCAAACAGATGTAAGCAGATTCACACGGATGTATAATTCTGTTTGCATCTGCTGTAATCTGTTTATAATCCATACGTTAGTAATAACGTTCCATGAAACGGTGCATTAAACGGTAGGCAATAAAATTGACAAGTAGAATAATAATAATGAGAACTGTAGCAGTTGCATATGCCTTGGGCATTGATATACCTTCGCGTGCGAGTATATAGAAATGAACTGCGAGTGTCCGTGTTGAAGAAAATGCTGAAGTGGGTATTCCCAATGAAGAACCTGCAGTAAATATCACAGCAGCAGTTTCTCCCACAGCCCTGCCTATCCCCAAAATCACTCCGGTAAGGATACCTGGAAGAGAAGTCGGCAAAACAACCTTTAGAATTGTATCCAGCTTACCACCACCCAAAGAATAACTGATTTCACGAAATGAGTGTGGCACTGCTTTGATCGCCTCTTCTGTTGTTCTGATAATTGTCGGGATAATCATCACGGCAAGGGTTAAACCACCGGATATAATACTCCAACCCAGATTCAATGTGATAACAAAAAAGATAAAGCCAAAAAGGCCATAGATTATTGATGGCACACCAGCAAGACAGTCCGCACCAAAACTTATTATTCGATGGATCAGACCGCCTCTTGTATATTCCACAAGATACACTGCACTGCCTACACCCAAAGGTGTAGCAATGACAACAGCAAAAATTGTCACAAAGAACGTGCCAAGAATTGAAGGGAAAATCCCACCTTCCTTGCCCATCTCCCTTGTTTTATCAGTAAGAAATTCAAGGCTCAGTTGTCCTATACCATTTTTGAAAACATATCCAATAATAAAAAATAGAACAATGACAGTAATAAGAGTCATTAAAAGTAGTATACTATAAGCAATGATTTGATTTGTGCGCGGACCTATCCTAAATGTCATTATTTACGCCCGGTTATTTTAATTGCAATAATATTTAAAAGTATTATTATAAGAAAGAGAAAAGAACCGCATGCAAAGAGCGCTGCTCTATGGTCACCCGTAGCATATCCCAGTTCCAGGGCAAGTGTCGAGGTCAGGGTACGTACTGAATCCAACATCGAATGTGGAATCTTTAAGGCATTACCTGCGATCATAATCACTGCCATGGTTTCACCAATTGCCCTACCCATACCCAGAATTATTCCTGCAACAATTCCCGAACGCGCAGCCGGCATGAGGAGCATTCTAACAGTCTGCCACTTAGTTGCACCCACAGCATATGAACCTTCTCTATAGGTATTAGGAACTGCCACCAATGCATCATAGGAAATGCTTACGATCGTCGGCAAGATCATTATGCCTAATATTATACTTGCTGCCAGAACCGAAAACCCAGGACCACCAAAGTGTTCTCTGATAAACGGTACTAAAATGACGATACCAATAAACCCATATACTACAGAAGGTATTCCAGCAAGAAGTTCAATGATTGGTTTTAATGTCTTTTGTACTACTGGCGATGAGAATTCAGCAAGGAATATTGCACAGGCAAGGCCAAACGGAATTCCCACAACAAGGGCGCCGGCAGTGACCATGAGCGAACCAATGATCATCGATAAAATGCCAAAATGACCCCTGGTTGGTGCCCAGTGTGTGGAGAAGAAATTGCCGAGCCCAACTTTAAAAATCAAAGGTATACCTTGCTGAAATATGAAAAATGTGATTAAAAGAAGGGAAAGGATTGCAGAAAAGGCAATAAATAGTAGTAATTTTTCAGCAATCTTATCTTTCATTCTTTAATCATTATATATTTCTGTTGCAGGAATCAAACCATCTTTTTTAAGAATATCCTGCCCCTCCTTGGATAATACATAATCGATAAACTTCCTCACGTTGCCCTGCGGTTCTGTAAGCAATAAAAACAGAAATGGTCTGGAGAATCTATATTTGCGGGAAGCAATATTTTCCAATGTTGGCAAAACACCATTAATTGCTACTGCCTTTTCGCGCTCATCAACTAAGCCTACTGAGATATAGCCTATACCTTGAGGTGTTGTGGCAATTATCTCTCGAACTGCCCCGTTTGAGTCCTGGACCAAACAGGCATCACTGATTTCTGCCTCACCCATAATCATATCCTCAAAAGATCCCCTGGTTCCAGAACCTTCTTCCCTTGTTACTGGAATAATTTTCTCATCTCTTCCGCCTAAGTCTTGCCAATTTTCAATTTTCCCGGAAAAAATGCTCCTTATGTCTTCAGTGCTCAAATTATTGACTCGATTATTCTTGTGGATAATAACGGCAATTCCGTCGACAGCAATAAGAATTGTTGTCAGTCTTTTTTCGTGCTCTTTTAGATTTCTTGATGAAATGCCAATGTCGCATATCTTATTATATGTTGCCTGAACCCCTGCAGTAGACCCGCCTCCCTGGACATTGATCTGAATCTCAGGATGCTTTTCCATATAATATTCAGCCACTTTTTCAATGAAGAGTTGGATTGAGGTTGAACCAGCTATGATAATACCACCTTCTCTCTGGTTACAGGCTAACAAGGAGATCATGCATAAAATTGCAAGGTAGCGCACGGTGCTGTTATTATAATCAGAATCAAATCACAGTCAACAATAAAAATTAACATTTCCGCTTAGTAATAACTATTAACATTTCTGCTTGGTAATATCACCAGAAAAATTGCACCTTGACAATTTGTAAATTCGTAATATAATTATATATTAAACGGCAATCCGCAGATTGAACGCGAAAGGAGGGTTTAATGATGAGAATAATAAAGATTGCACTGTTGATATGTATTCCGGTCACTGTACTAAGGGGGGGGGTATACGGTTGATTATTCCCTCTCACAATTCTCGTTTATTGAAGAGAATGGTTTTGACCGGATAAGGGCACGAGGGTTTACTTTTGTTGGTAAGCCAGGAACTCCAGAATTACCGTCAATCTACCTTAATTACATTATCCCACCCGATGCCAAGATTGAATCGTTGATTATCCTACAAAGTAATATTTCAGAAATCGCTGGTCAATTTCTCCTTTATCCAATTCAACCGCCAGTTGTATCAGGTGAAACTGTACCCTGGGTCCCACCTGACACATTGATATACAATTCCGATGATATTTACCCTACTGACTTTATCAAAATTGTCAATGAAGGTGTAATGGACGGAGCAAGGCTTGTGACTGTTGTTGTACATCCTATTCAATATCATCTTGAGTCACAGCGTTTGTTTATTGTAACTAACATAAATTTTGAATTTATTTTTAGCCCAAATACAATACCAGAAGTGCGGCCACATATCAGAGGGGAACATGAACAGACGGTTTATGATGCAATGCTCAGACAGACAGTTGAAAATGATTATGAAATACCAGCATATTATCAAAAACCATCTTTAGTTGAAGAAAATCAATTAGGACAACTCGCCCCATTCCCGGCGGGACCTGCAATAATTATTACTGACCCAATGTTTGCTGATGCGTTTCAGCCATACGCAGATTGGTTAACAGACCAAGGTATTCGCGCTCATATAATCTCGCCTGCAATAATCTATGCTTATTTTACAGGCGTGGACGAGGCTGAGAGAATCCGTAATTACATCAAATATTGTTATGAGCACGGTGGCGGCACATATTTTATCCTGGGCGGTATGGATAGCAGATTTCCATGGCAACCATTTCCATATGAAGTGCCGGTAAGATGGTGCTGGTGTATTGATATTCTTCCTGGTAATCCTCCACACTACGATACTATACCGTGCGACCATTATTTTTGTGCACTGGATGGCAACTGGAATGCTGATGGCGATGAAACATGGGGTGAAATGAATGACGATGTTGACCAATTTCCCGAGGTATATGTAGGCAGAATACTATGCCGAGATGTTCAGGAAGTGAGTAATTGGGTCCATAAAGTATTGAATTATGAGAAAACACCAGGAAATATCAATGCCCTTGATACGGTTAAATGGATTTATCAATCATCATGGTTTATGGGTAGCGCTATTGATGAGTTTCCCGGACATTTCACTCACATCATATACACAGATCCAACGGCCTACGAAGCTTTCAATTTTCTCAATAACAAACAAGGTTATACTCATGCACAAACCCACGGTTCTCTCCTAGGCTTCTTCACAAATGTAGAAACTCCACCACACGAAATTTATTATTATACTGAGTCACCACCATCGCCAGATTACTATAGAGCAGGTTTAAACTGGTTAACCAATGACAATAGATATTTTATACATTATGCTGTTGCTTGTAATACCGGGTTTTTTGATGACCCAAATCTCCCATGCGTGGCAGAGTCTTTTACTACTCGTTATCGAAACAGCGAAACTCTCATACCAGTTGGTGCTTGTGCTTCCATTGAACATACAAGATATAGTTTATATCCAACATCACATACTCTACAAAAAGAATATTATGAATCACTCTTTACTTTGGAATATCCGGGCGCAAGTTTCTCTATAATTGGATTTAGTTTGGCAGAAGCAAAAACACAAATGTCGTGGGTGTATGGAAGTCATAGATGGGTGTGTTATGCGACCAATCTTTTTGGTTCACCAACAACTCCTGCATGGACAAATGTCCCTGGGAATCTTGCTGTATCTCACCCGAGCCACATACCTGCGAATCAGCAAACCCAATTTAATGTAACGATAAATGATGCTGTAAGCCACGAACCAGTTGCCTATGCCAAGGTCTGCTTACATAAACCAGGTGATATTTATGCAATAAAAAAAACTGATGATGATGGACGCGCCACTTTCTTTATCACTCCGCGAACAACTGGAATACTCAAAGTTACTGTTACGAGATTCCATAATGATGGGGAATCTTATACGCAATATCTTCCTTCCCAGACAACCTGCCGGGTAATGAATTACCCAGGTGGAGGACAAGCACTGGACTCAGAAAATATTGCACCTGACCATCTGTGCATTGTTCAAATGCCGACATTCTTTAAAGATGGATCATTGATTAAATTTGGTATTCCAAAAGAAAGTAAGATTTGTTTAGCTATATACGATGTTATGGGTTCAAGGATCAAAATACTAAAAGAAGTTGTGCTTCAAGCCGGTTATTATACAGAGAAAATAGAGACAAAAAAACTCTCGTGTGGTATCTACTTTATCGTACTCAGGCAAGACGATGAGAAGGTATCAAAAAAATTCCTTCTTATAAAATAAAGTGTATGCTGCGGATTGCCTCTCATATGTTGTATGAATTTATTAATCACCCCCTCCTTTTTCCTCCCCCTCAAAGAGGGAGAGGAAGTTGGGTGAAAACTTTAGTCCCTGCAATAACTAACAGGATGAAGATACGATGATGAAATCTATTCGCTTTTTTATTGTCATTAATGTATTGACTAGTTCTTTATTATTAGCACAAAACAATGAATTTTTGTTTGATACCAATCTTGCCTACATACCAGCACCTTTTGGTCAAAGTCATCCCTCAGTTGCCTTTGATGGAACAAACTATTTTGTTGCCTGGTATGACTGGAGTAGAGGAACATCTTACCATTACGACATGAGTAGGTATTACAATATATATGGTTGTCGTATTGACCCCGATGGAGTTGTGTTGGATTCTGCAGGTATATTTGTATCGTACTACGTCCTAATAGCTGGGTATCTTCCTTGCTCGCCTGGTATTACCTATGGGGATGGAATTTTTCTTGTCGCCTGGAGTGATTTTCGCCGGGGTCTTGGTGGAGATATTTATGGGGCGCGCATTGACACAAATGGCGTGGTGTTAGACCCTGGTGGATTTGAGATTTCAGTACTACCAACAGCCGTACAAGCTACTCCGGCTGTTGCCTTTGATGGAACTAATTTTTTTGTAGCGTGGTATGATCAGCGTGTTCCATTTGGTAGTATATATGGTTGTCGGGTAAGTCCTGAGGGGACAATTTTAGATCCCGAAGGAGTTTTAATATCGAACTCTGGCGAATGTTTATCTGTATCAGTTGCTTTTGACGGTACCAATTATTTAGTTGTTTGGGGAACATGGGAAGACATTTATGGCGCTCGGGTAGATACTACTGGTAATGTATTAGATACTACGGCAATCGCAATATGTACTGCGCCTAGTGATCAGTCCTATGCTGCAGTCACTTTTGGTGGCACAAACTATTTTGTCGTCTGGGTAGATTCTCCTTTTTCCAATTATGCCGATATTTATGGTGCCCGTGTGGATACTACTGGGGTTGTATTGGATACCAATGGTATCGCAATATCAACGCTTCCTGAATCCGAGCATCATCCATCAGTTACCTTCGACGGTATAAATTATCTTATTACTTGGTCAGACTATGTAACAACTTATTGTGCCCGAGTCAATACTGCAGGTATCTTAATAGACCCCATACCTACGGTAGTATCTCAAGATACTATCTATGAAAGCTCCTCACCGTGTGTTGCTTTTGATGGTACGAATTATTTTATTGTACGCCATACTGGTTGGGCTGATGGCGAGGTTTATGGTACTCGGGTTGATACATCAGGGATTGTTGTAGACACTACTGCAATTCTTTTGTCCCTGTCCGCATACCCCGGACGTTCTTCTTCAGCAGCTTTTGATGGCACAAATTACTTTGCAATCTGGGAGGATTATCGGGATAGTGCATCTTTTTGTGTATATGGTACCCGCATCGACACATCAGGCACAATTTTAGACCCTGAGGGCATTTCTATTATTGATGGAGCACATCCTATAATTGCCTTTGATGGTACAAATTACTTAGCAGTATGCAGTGGCATGAGAGGAGTTCGTATAAATACAGCCAGTACAATTTTAGACACTATTATCATCTCTTCTAATGGCGGTGATTATCCAGCAATAATCTTTGATGGTAGGAATTATTTTACTACTTGGGAATATGGACATGATATTTACGGCGCCAGAATAGATACTTCAGGAGTAGTATTAGATACTAATGCGATCATAATTTCCGATGGTGCTTATTACGATGATCATTCTTCGGTTGCCTTTGACGGAACAAACTATTTTGTGGTCTGGCATTATGGTACTCATGAAACTACATTTGATATCTATGGAGCCCGTGTTGATACCTTGGGAGTTCTATTAGATACAATTGCAATAACTATTACCATAGGTTCATATAGACAATGGTATCCATCAGTTGGTTTTGACGGAGTAAACTATTTTGTAACCTGGGAGGATAGGCGCAATGGGTATGCTGATATATATGGTGCTCGGGTCACACCGGATGGTGTAGTTTTGGACACAACTGGCATTCCGATATGCACAGCATCATCTGGTCAGTATAAACCTGAGATTAAATTTGATGGTCAAAACTACTGTGTTATCTGGGAGGATTGGCGTAATGGTGATTACACAGATATTTATGGGTGTTATGTAACTCCTTCGGGGACAGTAATAGAAGAATTTGTCGTTTCAAACCAGCCAAATCTTCAGATTGAACCTGCTCTAACAAAAGGGTTAAATAAATTTCTGGTTACCTATACTGGATTTGTTGATAGTTTAGGAGCCCGTCCAGCAAATACAATGCGCATCTGGGGTAAGTTCTATCCGTTTACAGGAATAGAAGAGGACGTAGAATTTAGGATACAGGATACAAGATTTGGTCTACACGTTTTTCCTAATCCCTTTTCCAAAGCGACAAATATCAAATTCCAAGCTCCAAGAGCCAAGAGCCAAGTCACAATGAGTATTTATGATGCTTTAGGAAGAGTGGTAAAAGATTTTTCACTGCCTACTACCTACTCCTTACTGCATACTGAAGTTTCTTGGAGCGGTGTTGATAACACGGGACAGAAACTTTCCAGTGGTGTCTACTTCTGCTGTCTAAAGGTTGATGATTTTATCACAATAAGAAAAATAATAAAATTGAAATAGTGACTCTAATTTAGGCATCTCACCCATTCCCCTTTTCTACAATTCTTTGTTTCACCGTTTCTCCGTTTCACAATTACCTATGACTCTTCTTATTGACTTCGCTATCCCAGTGAATATTATTATATCATGGATAATGGTATTAGAGTAAAGGGTGCGCGGGTTCATAACCTGAAAAATATTGATGTAATGATACCCAGAAATAAGCTTGTGGTTGTTACTGGCTTATCCGGTTCAGGAAAATCTTCGCTGGCTTTTGATACGCTTTATGCTGAGGGACAACGCCGCTATGTCGAATCGCTCTCGGCATATGCACGACAATTCCTGGGCATGATGGACAAACCGGAAGTCGATGAGATAAACGGGCTTTCTCCAGCGATCGCAATACAGCAGCGCACCGCATCAAAAAACCCGCGCTCAACTGTCGGTACAGTGACTGAAATCTATGATTATTTAAGAGTACTTTATGCCCGCATTGGTACACCCTATTGCTTTAAATGTGGCAGGCGTATCCAATCTCAGACATCAGATCAGATTGTCGATGCAATATTAGAAATACCTGAAGACTCAAAGATTGAAATACTCGCGCCCGTAGTAAAAGGACGTAAGGGTGAATATAAAGAGCTCTTAACCCGTCTCAAACGGCGCGGCTATGTCAGGACGCGCGTAGATGGTAAAATCTACGCAATAGAAAAAATACCCGAACTTGAGCGCTATAAAAAGCATACTATTGAAATTGTAATTGACCGTATAATAACTAAAAAAGGAATCCAGAAGCGGCTTGCAGATTCAGTCGAAATGGGATTAAAAGAAGCTGATGGAATTCTGAACGTCTTAATCAATGGCAAAGATACCATAACCTTCAGTCAAAAACTTGCCTGTGTATATTGTGGTATAAGTTACCCGGAAATAGCGCCGCGTATGTTCAGCTTTAACTCGCCTTACGGTGCATGTCAGACCTGCGATGGACTGGGTACAAAAATGGAAATCGACCCGGAAAAGGTTATTGAGAATCCTAAGTTAACAATCATGGAAGGCGCGATTAAACACTATGGCTCTCTCAGTAACTGGCGTACTTCATTATTGGGTGGGCTTGCAAAGAAATTGCATTTCAGTCTAAGTACACCGTATTACAAATTACCGGAAAAGATTAAAAAAACAATTCTGTATGGAGATGATATACTCATAAACATTAAATATGTTCGCAGCGATGGCACGGGTCGAGGAGAATTTGAACAACAGTTTGAAGGTGTAGTACCTGAATTAATGCGTCGCTATCGCGAAACAACATCTCAGGCAATGCATCAGTATATAGAAGATTTCATGACTATTTCACGCTGTCCTTCATGCCATGGGACAAGATTAAAACCGGAAAGTCTTGCGATAAAGATTGGAGGTAAAAATATTGCACAGGTAACAGAATTTTCAATAAAACAGGCATTCGATTTTTTTGAAAAACTGAAACTTTCAAAGAATGAGCAGAAGATTGCCGAAGAAATGATCAAGGAAATCAGAAGGAGACTCAATTTTTTGGTCTCGGTTGGCCTCGATTATTTGACATTAGACCGAACTACTGAAACGCTTGCCGGAGGCGAAGAGCAACGCGTACGACTGGCAACCCAGATCGGTTCCGGGCTCGTCGGTGTTCTTTATATCCTTGATGAACCTTCTATTGGCTTACATCAGCGGGACAACAGAAGGTTATTAAATACATTAAAAGCATTGCGAGACCTGGGTAATACAGTGCTCATTGTTGAACACGATGCCGAAACAATTTTGAGTGCTGACCATATCATTGACCTGGGTCCGGGTGCCGGCGAAGCTGGCGGTTATGTGGTTGCTACGGGAACACCAGAGACGATCACAAGAAGCAGAATGTCAATTACGGGCAAGTATCTTTCCGGCATAAAAAAAATTGAGATACCCCAGCATAGAAGAGAACAATCTAAGCGCAAACTGATTATTAAAGGGGCACAGGCAAATAACTTAAAATCGATAGATGCCGAGATACCCTTAGGTCTATTTGTTGTTATTACTGGTGTTTCTGGTTCAGGAAAATCCACGCTCATTGTTGATACACTATTTCGTGCTCTGGCACAGAAATACTATCATTCTAAATATCCTCCAGGTAAGTATAAAGAGATCATTGGCTTAGAATATATTGATAAAGTAGTGAATATCGACCAGTCACCAATTGGCAGAACCCCGCGCTCAAATCCGGCGACCTATACAAGTGCGTGGACACCAATAAGAGAACTATTTGCTCAATTATCAGAATCAAGGGTAAGAGGCTATCGTCCGGGCAGATTTTCATTCAATGTCCCTGGGGGCAGATGTGAACAGTGTGAAGGTGATGGTGTTTTACGCATTGAAATGCATTTTCTCCCTAATGTGTATATTACGTGTGACGCTTGTCATGGCAAAAGATTTAATCGTGAAACGCTCGACATAAAATACAAAGGGAAAAACATTAGTGATATTCTCAATATGTCAGTAAACCAGGCACTCGATTTTTTCCAGAATATCCCCCGAATTAAGAGAAAACTTAAACTGCTTGATGAAGTTGGCTTGGGTTATATCAAATTAGGCCAGCCCGCCACGACCTTGTCTGGAGGCGAAGCACAACGCATAAAATTGTCTAAAGAATTGAGCAAGATCGCCACAGGAAAAACCCTGTATATGTTGGATGAACCTACTACAGGATTACATTTTGAAGATGTAAAATTATTATTAAGTGTCTTGAACCGCCTGGTTGACAAAGGCAACACAGTGATTGTCATCGAGCACAATTTAGAGGTTATCAAATGTGCTGACTGGATTATTGACCTGGGTCCCGAAGGTGGTGATGATGGAGGAGAAATAATCTGCGCCGGTTCACCAGAACACATAACAAAAGTAAAAAAATCGTATACTGGAAAATTTTTAAAGAAAGTGTTTAACCGTCCAATTTTTGTGCATTAAATACAAATTTTGTGCACAACAAAATTTTTTCTCCCGAAATTTCATAGATTTTTAATGGCACGGGTTTTGCACAATAGTTTTCTGGAGTGCAACAAGTCCCCTTGTTGCATGCAATGTCAGGAGACATTGCATGCCAAAATTAATCGTTGCAAATTAATATTTGGGGTAAGAAAAAATTAAGGTAATCCCTCGCCGCATCAGCGGCTTCGGGATGCTGAATTGGGTTTAAAAATGGTTGAAAAAATTCTAATTGGAATGGAAACACTACTATTAAAATGTATCATTATAATTTTAGGTATTTACCCCCACACCTATGCATGGGTGTGGGAATAAGGTATTTAATCTATTTGAGGAGGTAACATGCAGAACATTATAGCAATGATCTTTATGATTACACAGATGTCGGGTCTTTCAACACCGGGGATGAATAAAAGTCTCATACGTATCACTCCCAAGGAGAAAGCGGACGAAACACTGATAAGCAGGAAAACCACTATAGGAGGTTTTGGTGCTCCTGTAGTAAAATTGAGTGAAATGAACGATGAATTCGCAGTCCTTGTGGGCGGATGTGGTGGTCTTATTATTAACCACGCGTTTGTTATTGGTGGTGGCGGTTATGGTCTGGTAAATAATATACAGGTAAGAGGACTACCATATCCAGAATATCGATGGTTGAATTTTGGTTATGGTGGACTGTTATTAGGATATGTTAATCGTTCGCGTAAACTCGCACATTTTTCTATTCATTCACTCATCGGTGGCGGAGGGCTTTGTTATAGAACAATGTATTATGATGATTGGTATAATGATGCCATATTTGTGATTGAGCCGGGGATAGATTTGATGCTGAATGTTTCTAAAAATTTTCGGATTGGTTTTGGCGGCTCGTATCGTTTTGTACGTGGAGTAGATCTCGTTGGACTGAATAATGATGATATTACCGGTCCTGCAGCTTCATTGACCTTTAAATTCGGCAAATTCTGAGAAGAAATTACGGCGATTTATTACAGATTACAACGATGTGAAAGTATTTTTTTAATATTACATTTAAGGGAGACTGTTTTAAACTCCTTCATTTTGTTATTTTGTCAATTGACAAAATAACAAAATGAGAAAACTGAATTGAGACCATTAAAAATCTCATTAAAAAAGAAGAGCTTGCTGACTTATCCACTCTTATAAACCCAGATTGCATTGAAGAGATAAAAAAAATCCTTAAGTAATTATTTATTTCTTGATTTCTCTCGTTTCAACTTCATTGAGAAAATCAGATGCTGTTGGTGTGGGCTTTGCTGTTCCAGTCTCTCCACAATAAGGACAAGCATAAGGTCTACGTTCTGCATTAAACCTATAACCTCATTGCTGGCATTGATATTCCATAACAACTAAAAAGAAAGATGTTATATAAATTTTTTGTTAAAAAATTTATCCAATTATTCAGTCTTAATTACTTTCTTACTCTTTCCGCTTTCTTTATTTATAATATGATAGACACCTGCAGCTTCAGGCAATCCAAAACTATAGACATTTGCTCCAGAATGTCCATAAGTTCCTACTTTTCTTCCTGCAACATTATAAACATCAACATTATTCCATCCAGAAACATTGACCTTATCTTTAGTTATTGTAGGCCAGACTCTTGCTTCAAGATTTTTTGGAACAGCTTTATTTTCTTCTTTAATAGCTTGTTCTTCCATTACTATATCAGGAAGCTGGTCACCATCTATCCAATATCTTTGAATAGTTCCTTCAGAGCTTCCAACTTCATTATAATTAATAGCATTTGCTGTTACAAAAACAGAATCTCCAACTAAATTACCCCAATCTCCATCAGCCCAAACCTGCACAGAATCAGATTCTCCAAGATTGAAGAAAATATCATGGTAAGGGCTATTTATCCAAAAAGTATCAACAAGTGTATCAGAATAATTTCCATTATGCTTTACAACTAAATTAGCTGAAACTAATGTGTCAAAGCAGTTTTCAACATTTCTTATTGTAGCTGTATATCCTCCTGGATAAAGTGGCATAACTTTATGTGCTCCTATACCTGTTACCCCTACTTTTGTATCTTGCCTTTTTTGTCCTGTTGTGTCAATAACAAAAACTGGGCATGTATCTTCTGGCTGTAAATTCCAGCTTGCAGGAGCACCACGTGACCAATACCATCCGTCTAATATTGGTATATGAAAACTTGCATCATCACTTATAGTATCATTCCCGGTTGGATGAACAATGTAAACATCTGCATAAGGCGCAAATTCTCCACGAACAAAACCCTCAAAGCTTTGAGCATCTGCTTGTTTTGGAGCAGATAATAATAAAATTGCAAGAATAAATTCAGTAATTCTCAGTAACCATTTTTGTAAGATATTTTTTTTCTTCATAATGATTATAATATTTTATTCATTAATTAATTATAGTCAAGGGCATCTTGCATCTTACATCTACCATCTTACCTAAGTCCTCTCCACTTTTTGTAAAGCATTGTCAATATTGCTTTTCTATAGCTTCATGATTCTTGTCATTGCTCGCCCCGTTAAATAACAATTTCCACAGGATGATTAATTCCTCTCTTATAGTTTCTATTTAACATTGCGAGCTCATCCCGCCAATGGGCGGGATGAGCTCGCAATCTCAATATACTTCGAATGAGTAATATCATGTTTTTTCAACGGTTTACTTTATTTAGGAGATTGCTTCGTCACTCCGTTCCTCGCAATGACAAATTAGTATTTCAAAAAAGTGGAGAGGATTCAGCCATCTTCCATCTTACATCTTTCATCTGTTCCCTGTCATCTTCCATCTCAAAAGTGCTCCTGCCCCACCGAGTTTTGCGAGTGTTTTGTTTTCCTTTGGCACAAATTCTACATATGCACCAGTAGCCCCTGCAAGACTTGTTAGCTCTTCAGCGGTTTTAAAATCAAGCCCCTTACTAATGAGCAGTGTATGAACCTGCCCCATTTTCAATACTTTCAGGGTTTGTTTAACTCCAGCATTCGCAAGCCCGCCGCGCCTCAGTTCAGCCACAAGTTTTAAAAGCAGATTTTTTTCCTGCTCTCTTTCAGCCTGCTCAAACATAGGTCTGATCTTTTGTAAAAATTCATTATCTGAGGTATCAAGGTCCCAACGCACACCAGCAATAATTTTGTCCTGCCATGCCCTGGGAAATTCCTGTTCAAGGGCTGTAATCATTCTATTTCTTCCTGCAATCACAATACGCTTAATTCCGGCTTCTTTAAAAATCTCAATTGCTTTATCAATAATATCCTTTGAAAAATGTTTGATCTGTTTATCCCTGCGACGTTGATAACGCATCTGAGACCATCCACCTACTTTAGACAGATGATGAATTTTTTTGCGTATTGAATCTATATCTTCTATTGTCTGCCCGGCCGCTATTAAAATTCTCGCACCAGAGGCATCAATCATTATTACACCTATGGGTTCGAATTCATCGAGCTGAAGTGCAAGAGGATGTATGATTGCCTCATCGTCAACTGCCAGAAGTGGTTCTGGAGGAACAGTCAATTCTATTCCCCTGGTGAAATCAGCTCCCAGATCTGCAAAAAATGCTATGCCTGGTCCTTGAAATCTTTTTGCTTTCTTTTCATTCAAATAATCAGATAAAAACGATAATGAGGTCTTTAGATAGTCTTTTTCCTCTGTGTTTAAAACCGGTAATAATCTTGCAGATTCCTTTTCAATGAAATGCCTGACTGGATCCCAGCCTTTTCCTAAATCCAGATATGTTGATAATACTGTACGCTCGGTCTCTGAGAGCCGAGCAAGTTCTTTAAGCAATTCTTCTGATACCTTCATATTATTTTTCATCCTTTCATTTCATACTTCTACAGCCCGATAAACCCCGCTCATCTGCGATGGGCGTGGGTAAATCGGGCGACTACTTCTTCAATATGAAATTTGCAATTTAAAATTTTAAATTATCATATATTATAGTCGCCATCAAACCTGAGTCAATACGTACTTATTATTCAAGTAGACTTAAGTCTTGACAAGTTATAAATTCTGCGTATAATTTATAATAGAAAGGAGACTATATGTTTAAATATACTATGATAGGTCTATGTTTTTTACTTTCCTCACCACTTTTTGCTGGTATGATCGAACACAGCATCTATATCAGTCCCAATACAATAAAAACAGAGATATTCAACAACTATGACCTGGTTTCAATCCCGGATTATAACCATCTTGACGAACCAGGATATCCACAACTGCCAGTAAGAACCCTCAGTTTTGTAATTCCTCCAGATGCCCAGATTAAGGATGTAGAAGTAGTCTATGAACAAGGCAGATATCTTCCAGGAACGTTTTATATGTTCCCGGCTCAAAGACCCGTGCCGGTCTCATTTTCTCAAAACATCGAATTCACCCCTCCTGATAAAAAGATTTACTCATTAAATACCCTTTACCCAAGCACTACAGTTCAGCATGTACATGAAGGAAATCTATCAGGTTATCGTATTGCCACGATTGCAGTAACACCACTCCGCTATAATCCATCAACAAAAAAGCTTTACCTTACTCACACCATTTCTTTCAGGATACACTACCGAAATGGTGCAGTAGAGGTGAAAAAGATTACACCAAAGCAGAAAGAACTTGCCAAGGAAAGGACGAGGGCAATCGTTGAAAACAAAAATGCAGTAGAAATCTGGTCACCACCTCTAAACAGAAATACATGGGAATGCGAGTATATTATTATTACTGACCAGTCATTTGTCACTGCATTCGAGCCATTAAAAGAGTGGAAAACAAAACGGGGTGTACCCACTGACATAGTAACCACATCCTGGATATACAGCAATTACAGCGGCATAGACAATGCTACTCGGGTAAGAGACTTTATTACTGAAGCAGCAGATTCTGGTGCGATCTACTTCCTTCTTGGTGGCCAATGTGATTTTGAACACAGCGAAGAATATGTTCCGAGAAGAGATACATACTTTTATACAAGCAACGTCGGCTATTACAATGACGAGGATACCATTCCATGTGACCTCTATTTTTCTGATCTCGATGGCACATGGGATACAAACGGGAATGGTATCTATGGGGAATTCGCTGATGGTGTAAATGCGTATGCCGATGTGTATGTGGGAAGGGCACCGGTTAAAAATACAAGTCAGGTAAATAACTTTGTAAGTAAGGTAATTACCTACGAAAAAACTCCATCTTCCTCTTTTGTCGAAAAGGTCCTTTTACCTGTTGGTAATCTCTGGACAGGGAATTATGGGAATGGTATAAATGACACTATTGCCGATACCATACCAAATGATTGGCAAAAATCAAAACTCTATGAGAGCAATGGTTTTATGTCACGATATATTACCAGGGATTCACTCAATCAGGGTTATAATCTCTGCCATATGGTTGGTCATGGAAATGAATACGGAGAATACTATAATTACGGTTCGAATGTTTATTATTATCACTCTGATGTCGGAGCACAGACAAATGATTCGACTGATGCGGCTATTGTTAATAGTATGGGTTGCTTTTGTGGAGCGATTGATCAAGGAGGCAGCTCGGCAAATTATGATTGTCTGGCTGAGCGTATGGTCAATGTCAACAAAAAGTGTGCTGTAGCAACAATAATGAATACAAGATATGGGTGGGGGTATTCTTTTCCACAAGGTGCACTCGGGCCATCAGGTGAATTGTCTGTCTGGTTCTACCGAAAACTTTTTGGCACAAATGCATATCACATTGGCCATGTCCTGGCTGCTGCCAAGGACCAAAAGGCATCTTCAATATCAACCTGGTGGTGGCGATGGTGTCTTTTTGAGTATGATCTGTTTGGAGACCCGGAAATGCCTATCTGGACCGATGCTATAAAGAATCTCACTGTAAACTATTCATCTGATACTATTGCAATCTATGGTGATAATAACCCAGATACCTTTACCGTTACAGTACAATATTCAGAATCACCTGTAAATAATGCCCTCGTGACAATAATGCAGGATTCAACTGTCTATGAAAGGCAATCAACAAATGGCTCAGGACAGGCACAATTCATCTTTCCTGATAATACATTTCAGCATCAGGGTTATGCCTGGGTAACTGTCACAAAATATAGTGATAATTTCTTACCTGATATTGATAGTGGTCTTGTGGTTCTAAACGGGGTAAAGGTGGATGAATCACCAGTGCACAAATATACCCATTTTAATCTTGTCGTCAGTCCAAATCCGATTAGAAATACTATGCATTTAAGCTTTGGTGCACCTTTACAGAATGGACTCATGGTAAAAATGTATGATATTCAGGGAAGCCTCGTGAGATTGATCAAACTGAAGCAGGGCATGAGCGAGATCAATATACCAACATCTGATTTGAGTGATGGTGTGTATTTCTTGAAAGCTGATAGCGATATAAGTGTAGAAGAAAAGATCATTATAGTAAAATAATAATATGAGAGAGGAGCACTGCCCCTCTTTTTTTTATAATCGCTGTACCTGCTCTTGACTTTCAGCATTTTTTTCGTAAAATTAAATTATGCGAATTGTCACAAACGACGAAATGAAAAAGATTGATAAATGGGCAATGAAATCCCTGGGAATTCCTGGGATTGTTTTAATGGAAAATGCTGGCAGGGGCTGTGTTAATATACTCGAAGAATATTTTGACCTGGAAGATTTAAAAGTCTTAATTATTTGCGGCAAGGGGAATAATGGCGGTGATGGTTTTGTTATTGGAAGACATTTGCAAAATCGGGGTGCCATTGTAAAAATCATTCTTGTCGGGAAAGGAAATGAATTAAAAGGCGATGCACTACTCAATTACAAACTCGTAAAGAAATCTGAAATTGAACTCTATGAAACCACGGACATAAAAAGAATTAAAAGAATTTATAATGCATTCAATCCTGATGTGCTTGTCGATGCCATCTTCGGAACAGGATTTAAGGGTGCACCCAAGGGTATATATCACAAACTTATAGAGATGATCAATAATACTGACGCATTTATCCTTTCTGTAGACATTCCATCTGGTATTAATGGAGATGACGGGCAGTTTGATAATACCTGTATCATTGCCGATGCCACGGCAACGATGTGCCTGCCCAAACGCGGCAATTTTCTTTATCCAGGCAGGGAATTCTGCGGCGACCTGTATATCGTTGATATTGGAGTGCCTTATAAATTAATAGAAAAAGGTCCTGCTCAAATCATTGAATTCGACGATATACACGAACTTCTTCCAATCAGGCAACCTGATGGTAATAAAGGAACATTTGGAAATATTTTAATTATTGCCGGGGCAAGGGGATTTTCCGGCGCTGCGGCAATGGCAGCAACATCTGCGTTAAGAGTTGGTGCAGGTCTTGTGCGTCTTGCTGCACCCGAAGGTATTATAGATGCCCTGGAATCAAAATTATTAGAGGTTGTAAAAGTTTCACTGCCACAGACCAAAGAAGAAACAATCAGCGTGAAAGCCATAGATACACTGTTGCCACATTTAGAAAAAACTGATGTTGTAGTAATTGGACCTGGTATTACTACACATCCAGAGACTGCGGAATTCTTATTCAAATTCCTACCTCAAATTTCAATGCCTGTTGTTATTGATGCAGATGCAATCAATATTATTGCCCAGAACATCAAATTCTTTAAGAAAATCCGCGCACCTTTTATTCTCACACCCCACCCGGGCGAGCTTTCGCGTCTAACCAAGATTACGCCCCAGGAGATCAATTTAAGACGAATCGACCTTGCACCAAAATTAGCAAAGGATTTTGGTGGCGTGCTCATCATAAAAGGAGCACCGACATTAATTGCATTACCCGAAGGTGAGACATATATAAACCCCACGGGAAACTCTGGACTTGCATCAGCCGGGTCAGGCGATGTTCTTGTTGGCATGATCAGTGGGTTCCTGGCTCAAAATCTATTACCAGCACAAGCATCAATACTTGCCGTTTTTTTACACGGGCTTTGTGCTGAATTAGGAATGGACAAAAGTAATGAATATGCATTGACTGCTGGTGATTTGATAGATTATATACCAGAATCAATAAATTATATTATCCGGAGAGAATTTGTAGAAGGGAACGCTAATGATTAATTTATTGCTCTGCTGCATAATATTTTCTATAAACATTACTCCAAAAAATATATTCTGGGACCATTATACTATTGTACCACCACTCGGCAGGATAAAATCTCTTGTAACATCACCTCTTTATGTTTTCGCAATAAGTGATAACTATCTTCTTATGTTCGACAAACAGAATCTAATTATAAAAAAAACCATCCATTTTGACCAGGATATAGATCTTGTGGGATATGATCAACAATATAATGATCTCTGGATTATTAGTACTTCAGGTATTATTCGATTTACTATAGCCTCGTATAATGTCAGTGAATATCCAGTTGTCACGGAAGTAGATAGATTTGGTATTGGCCAGGATTATCTGTATCTGGATGGTGTACAGGATTATTCACTGAACAAAAGAACCGGTGAAGTGAAAACAATAAATTTATTCCCGGGAAATTTGGTGTGGTATAAAAAAACAACGGGCGCTGATATAAAAAAATATACATTTCTCACGCCGTATTACTATTTTGACGAACTGGAAGAATCACAAGCCCCATTCCATCAATTCCCGATAACCGCTATTTATGATGATGGTATGTACCTCTATGTCGGTACTGATCGATACGGTATTTTAAAATATAATAAAGTGTCGTGGCAAAAACAAAGGGTTATTTATGGACCCCTTGATTCTGGGATAAGAAAAGCAAAAAAGTTTGATAATAACATATATTTTATCTCGTCCCTTGGTTTGTCATACTACCCAGCTGGAGCAGATAATTGGAAATATCAGCGTTTTACCTATGAGATCGCTGATTTACTACCATTTAATAACTATTTTATTATCAGCTTTGGGAGCAGGATTTCCCGGGCAAGCGGTGGAGTGATATTCACTATAAGCAATTTCTCAACTAACATACTCTGTCTTAGCCAGGATAAAAAGTATCTGTATGTGGGCACTAATTCTGGTTTGTTCAAAATTGCTAAAGAAGCTAATATTCCTATGTCATTTGGCCCTGACCGATATGCTGTATATGTTGTTTATCCAATGGATAATGAGATCTTTGTCGGCAGTGAAACAGGGTTTTATAAATACAACAGGAAATTTAATAAATGGCTAAAGGAAATAAGTTTTGGAGTAAAGGATATAGTTGAACTCAAAGGTGTACTTTATCTCCTTGGTGTAAACAATCAAGTCATTAAATATCGGAACATTCACAAGGATTCAGCAGATATTGATACAAGCTGGTTCCTTCTACCCTATTTTAATATATATGACATTGATACTGATGATAAGGTGCTCTATTGTGCTTCTTATGCTGGTATTAACTACTATGATCCTGACAATGAATTATACAATGTTATATATAATCTGCCACGAATAAAGTATGACTATGTATTTGTGGTTGATAATAGCATTTTAGCAGTCTCCAATAAAAATATATACTCACTACCACTTAAATACCGAGATTAAAGACCTTAGTATAATGTCAACCGCAAAAAATTATCTGCATTATAATGACACTGATTCTGAAAATCCGGGGTTTTTAAAAGAAATAAGACAATTTTATGACTGAAAAGAAATTGAGTTTTATTGATCATCTTGAAGAATTAAGAAAAAGAATACTTTATTCAATCGCCTGCGTGGGCATCTTTTCGATAATCGGTTTTGTATTTTCAAAGAAAGCATTGAGTATAATAATCCAGAAAGCACAACTCCAATCTGCGTATTTCTTCGCACCAATCGAGGCATTCACCTCTCAAATAAAGGTAGCAATCTTCTTAGGGGTTATTATCTCATTTCCATTGATATTATATCAAACATGGGCATTTATTGGACCAGGATTAACAAAAAAAGAGAGAAGTATTTCTATTTCCTATCTTGCTTCTGGTATGATCCTTTTTATTATCGGAAATCTCTTCGGCTACTTCATTCTCATCCCTTATGGATTAAGATTTCTCCTTTCTTTTGGCACCGAGTATCTTCAACCATTAATGAATATAAATAAATATTTGAATTTTATCATTTGGTGTCTTTTGGGAAGTGGTTTTCTATTTCAATTACCACTTCTTCTCTTTTTCTTAATGAAATTAGGGATTATCGATGTAGATACAGTCACAAAACACAGAGCAGAGGCTATTGTTGTACTCCTGGTGTTGTGTGCTGTAATTACACCAACCGGTGATTTTTTTACACTGCTTTTAATTTCCGTACCGCTATTATTGTTGTTTGAGCTAAGCATCTTTGCTGCACGCATATCACAGAAAGGAAAAAAGGATTAAACCTTTAAACAGTATCGGGCGTCATACTATTTTAGAGGAGGCAAAAATGAAATATATTAAGATATTGATGCCTTTATTGCTGATTGCAGTCGTAGTAGTCAGTTGTGTACTAAAGAAAGTGACGAGGATGCTATCCAGGCACTCCTCGAGTCTTCCTGGTTTGTCGGTGACGGTGCGGTCAGGACTGCTAATGACAGCACGGATGTGCCCCAGGCTGGACAGAGTCTTTATGAAGCCCAATTACTCGCTGATACTATAGATTATGTAAGATGGGTAAGGTGGATAGAACGTCCAGTAACCCGTGAATATCATATTATTGTTACTGGTAATAGTGCTGATGTAACGATTACAGCATATTTTCACGGTGCGCCACCGGGCTATGGTATCTTTGTGAATAATGACACTTTTGGTCCGATATATCAACGCGCCATATCAGACAGTGTTATTAGAAAAGTAAAATTATTCAGGGATGATGAGGGCTGGCACATACTAAGTCTAACTGTTGCAAATATCTATACAGTCGGTACTGACCATCCTGTGACAATTACCCAGGTTAAGGCAGAGGTTATAAGTCGTGACTACGAGTTCGTGGTCAACAGTGCTGATACCTATTTTGAAAGGGATAGTTTACCCATATTCTATCCGTCTGATACAGTAGAGGTAACTGTAACGTGCAGTGCCCAGGATGATTCTACATGGGCATTCCTACATCATGGTACGGGACACAGACCAGGTGTTGGACATCATATTCGACAACCATTCTACCGAGAAAATACCACGACCTTTACCCGCACCTGGATTATTGCAGATGACTCAGTAATAGTTACACCTGCTGTCAGGCATAGTGCTGTGGATGTTTTGGGCTGGCAAACTCTATTTGGCGATTCTACTGCGACCTATTATTCCCGGGCATGGTGCTTACCATACATTGTCATGGAACCTGGAGAAGAAATACCAACAGACTAAGGCCAATCGCAAAAACTAATTAGCCCCGCACTTTTTTAAAAAGTGCGGGGCTAATTTTCTTTTTTATATTTCCCCTTGACTTTTTTTAATTTTTATTATATAATGCCTTTATCTTATTAAAGAATAAAATCGGGGGCCGTAGCCCAGTTGGGAGAGCGCTTGACTGGCAGTCAAGAGGTCACGGGTTCGAATCCCGTCGGCTCCATAAACCCCTTATTGGGGAATGGAGGAATGATGAATAAATTATTTAGGATTAAATATTCTATAATAACACTAATAGTCATAATTGGCTTTGGCTGTGCGTCCAGCCAGACTGTTGAAAGCAAAGGTAATTTAGATACAGAAAATAGACAGAAAGCTGAACAGTACCACTCCATTGGTTTTGAATATTACAAACAGTGTAAATATGATGAGGCAATTAAGAATTTCAACGAAGCGATAAAAGTGGATCCTAAATATTATGCGGCATATATTATCCTTGCTAAAACATATTGGGTAAAGCGCGATACTGTTGCTGCCGAGTCTACTTATAGTCAAGCCAAAAAAATAGATCCATCTGACACAAGGGCATACGAAGGTTTAGCCACAATTTACTTTATAGATTATAAGAATTATGATAAAGCAATAACTGAATTCCAGAGTGGACTGCATGTTGATTCGACTAAAGTAGATTTGCTAAATGGACTGGCAGCGTGCTACACAAAAAAGAAAGGATATGATACAGCATTAGAATATTACAATAAGAGTCTTGAATATGAACCAGAAAATATCGAAACGATGTTTGCCATTGCTAAACTTTATATGGAAAAAGATGAACCTGATAAAGCAGTGCACTACCTGGAAGATCTGGTAGTCAAGAAGCCAAAAAACATGGAGGTGAGGATAAAACTCGCCGAAACACTCGTTGACCTAAAACGGTATAATGAAGCTATTGAACAGTACAAATATCTTATTGAAAAGAAACCTGATAATTACTATTACCATATACAATTGGGTCAGGTCTATCAGCGGCAGAAAAAATATACAAATGCTCAAAAAGAATTTGAAGCGGCAAGAGCACTTGCGCCGAATAATCCAGGACCCATATTTCACCTCGCCGAACTCAAGATAAGCCAGGGAAAATTTAGTGCCGCAGAAGAGTTAATCAAGGAAGCAAAAAAACTCGATCCTGATAATCTCAATGCTGAATTTTTGCTTGGTGACATCTATAAAAAACGGGGTTCTGGATTAAAAACAGCCTGGGACAAGAGTAAAAGCAAAAAAAATTGTAGTAAACTATACAGCGCCATCAGTAATTTAGCCACTGCAATGTCTTATTATAGCAAAGCCATAACAGATGATACTTTCCGCAGCTATGCAAAAAATGAAATCACCCGTTGTAATAATTGGATAAAATCACTGGAAGAAGATAAATGGTTTTATTGCAAAGGTGACAAATAATGAGAAACAAGGGCATATCTGGTTTTGGCGTAATTTTCATGATAATTCTATTATTGACAATCGGGTACATAGCCTATCAAATTGGCCAGGTCCATTTCACATATGGGACAATCAATGAAAAGGTTGATCATGCGATAACAATAGGTTACGCAATGACTAATAGCGAAATCATGGATTATCTTATAAAAGAAGCAGAGAAGGCAAATGTAGAGTTGAACCCTGATTCGATTTTTATCGACCGTACGATTCTTGATTCCTTAAGAATTTATGTGGCGTATGATGATTCTTCAAAAATCTTTGGTATTCTTACATATAATCGTCATCTTGTAATCGATAAAATTAAACAAATTAAAACACGTTTCTGATGCTACGGACTCCTGTCCTGCTCTTGAATCAAAATTACGAACCACTAACGATTTTAAGAGTAAAAAGGGCAATTATATTAGTAATACTGGGTAAAGTTGATTTAATCGAAAATGCAGATGGAGTACTATTACATAGCATCAGTTTAACATATCCAGTTCCTTCCGTAATTAGATTAAAATATTTTGTACGTATAAAAAGAAAAGAAATAACCTTAACAAAGAAAAATATAATCAAAAGAGACAATCATCAATGTCAATATTGTGGTAAAAGAACTGGAATGATGACGACTGATCACCTGATTCCCAAGTCAATGGATGGTGCCGACACATGGGAAAATCTTGTCTGTGCTTGCCTTGAGTGTAATAATCGCAAAGGAGACCGAAGTATCGGGGAAGCAAAAATGAAATTGATAAGAAAGCTGAAAAAACCAAATTATTTTACTTTTGTTCTTAATGAATTTGGTAAACCTAAGGATAAATGGCGACCTTTTCTTTTCCAATCGTAGCGCCGGGTAACAGTTTTGAAAAATGGAATCTGAATCCAATTCTTGTTGAATAATAAAAACTTGTTGTAAAAAGTATAGCAGGCGAATAATAGAATGTACATAGTTAGCATGAGCATTTTTAGTATTATTCTAATAGCATCTATGCAAGGAATAGAGAGTGATATAATCGTCGAAATTACCGGCAATATTTTTTTTTCGTCCCCGTATTTAATGAGTGATGATATTAGCATAAAAAATAAAACTGACGTTGAAAATTTTATTGCACGTATACTCTGTAAATATACTGATGCTGGCTTCCCTTTCTGCCGTATTCACCCGGAAATCATTTATGCAGATAACAAACCTGAAAAAATAATTCTAAATGTTGAGGAAGGTGAAAGGGTAATAATTTCAGATTATCTCTTTGATATTCAAGGTAAGAGTCAAATAAAAGCCGTTAAAAAAGTTGCGAATTTAAAAACAGGCAACTATTTTTCGAGTAAAGAGATTGAGCGTTCAAAAAAGGATTTGCTGAAAACAGAGGCCTTTGAAGATATTAGTGACAATATAGTATATCGGGATGGAAATTACTATCTGGTGTTTAACCTAAAAGAGAAGAGAAGCGATTACTTAACTACGTTTGGGTCTCTGGCTGAAGATAACTTCAATTTCAGTATCTCTTTCTACTCGCTAAATCTTCTGGGGTCGCTGCGTAGATTACAGTTCTGTTATGAATATCAAAAACTTTTTTCGCTACAATTCACTGAACCGATACTAATATTCCCGGCTGCCGTAAATGGCAATTTCTCTTTATTGACCTATGACAGCACAAGACTTGTGCAATTTAATGCTAAAATCATCGCGCCATTTGGTCAACACGTTAAGATATCATTGATGTCAGGGATTGAATCCATTTCCTATTTTGGTGGCGATTCAGCAGCAAACGGGCATACTGACAACATATTAGGAATAGGATTTAGTCTGGACCGTGCAGTACTAAACTGGTATTGCCGACAAAATATCTCTTTTGAATATCTCTTTCGTCGGTATGATAGGTGGAAAATACAGTATAACGGTGAATTTGATATCAATAAATTTATTATTAAGCCACACTATTATGTGGTTAGAACTGATTCTGTTGAGTATTTTGATTACTTTCGCATTGGTGGAGCAAAGAACTTGAGGGGTTATCTCGAAGAAGAATTTATTCTCTCTGATGTAAAGTGGTTGAATATCGAGTACAAAAAAATCTTTATATTTCCTTTATTTGATATAGCCTTACTTCAAAATGATATAAAATTTTCTTATGGATTGGGTTTAGAGGCAAAATCGGATTTTGCAGATGCCTCGCTTATTATCGCCTGGCCAAAACAGGGTACCTGGCAAGACGGCAAGATTCATTTAATGTTGGAGACAGGGTTTTAGTATAATGAAAGTAAATCGGCCTTTCAGGAATTTACCCCAGCTCGTTATAAACGAGCTGGGTTTAGGTGTTTAGACATTTATTATAAATAGGAGGTTTTAATGTTATTACTTATTTTGTTTAGCTATACAATACCCTTTGATTCGCCAATTATGGATAACATAGAATATCTTCAGATTAAAGGGCTGCTTGATATTCCTACAATAAGACCATATGAGATGGCGTGGATTGTATCACAAATTGACGAAATATTAATCAATGACCTTGAGCTCAATGAAATAGACAGAAGAATAATATCGTGCTTTAATCCATTATTAATAAGGGATGAAGGCTTTTCATATCTTATTCATGCCAAGTCAGAATATCAAAAAAATCCCGAATATTATTACGGCCTTCTGGATTTCAGGGCAGGCGGTCAATTAACTGACAATATCAGATACGCGCAGGCAATACGACTCCAGCGCGCCTCTGAAATTGATAGTTTCGGACCAAGACCATGGAAAGATTTTCAGGCTTATCTGACTGAAGGACTTGTGAAATTTAATGCCGGTAAGATAAAATTTAATTTAGGCAGGCGTAATTTTCTCCTTGGTCCCGGTTATGAAAATGATCTTTTACTCTCGTTTGCCCCACAGGGTTATGATGGTTATCTCTTATTTATACCTGCTCAATATTTTGAATTCTATAATATATTTTCAATCCTGAATGCATCAGAAAACCGCTACATCTCGATTCATCGTCTTGGGTTGAATATAAAAGGATTCTTGAAATTAGGTTTTTCTGAAGCAATTCTTTTTGGCGAAACACTTGAACCATTATACCTGAATCCTTTTTTACCTTATTATTTTTCACAATGGGGGATTAATAAAAATGACAATATTATGTGGTGTTTTGATCTACAGATTTCCTTGTTTAATTCAATTATTTACGGTGAATTTCTGATTGATGATTATATGTATGAAGATGATCCATATCCTGATAAACTTGCCTATAAAATCGGATTTAAATCGCTCATATTCAATAATCTTTTACTTAAAACGAATTATACACGCGTCGACAAATGGGTTTATACGCATAGACTATCGATAAATACTTATGAATGTAATGGTTATCCTTTGGGATTTCCTTCAGGTAATGATGTTGATGAGTTATTTTTTTCCGCCAAATTTATGAATAAATATGGCTTGTATCCTGGTTTGAGAATAGATTATATAAGAAAAGGCGAAGGCAGTATATTCTTACCTTATGAACAAGAAGGAGGAGATTGGAATCCACCATTTCCCTCAGGCGTAGTGGAGGAAAGATTAGAAATTAGGTTTGGCTTAGATTATACATTAAGATACAACTTCTATATAAAGGCAGATGTGGGTAAGCGATACTGGACTAATTATAGCCACATATCAGACGACAATAAAGAAGAAATGCTCTTCAATATTTCGCTGTGGATGGTATTGTAGTATTCTTGTAAGATTTAGTAAAACCTGATGATTTACCCACGATCCGTTATTCAAAATGAGAAATCTTCACCCTGTTAGATATGAGTTTCAATTTATCTTTTTAAGCAGTTATTATCCAGTGAAAATATTTTGTTATGTAGTACCTTTGAGGATTGGTTTTATCTAACAGGGCAGGCAAATCCAACCCCGCCTTTTCTCAAAAGGGCGGGGTTGAATTTTAAAAATTTGAGATTAAATTTTGTTTAGTATTTCGGATTTAGTATTTAGAATTTTCCAAAATCAATGCCTAAAATGCCTCATATGCGTAAAGATCATCGCTACATCATGTTCATCACAGGCATCAATCACTTCCTGATCACGTTTTGAACCACCCGGCTGTATTACGGCAGTTACGCCGCCTTTTGCTGCTGTATCAACGCTATCCCTGAACGGAAAGAATGCATCTGAAGCCATAACAATCCCGGCACTCCTATCAATTGACTGCCTTGCCGCGATTTCCACAGCACCAACCCTTGAAGTTTGGCCTGCACCAATCCCAACTGTTCTACCTTTAACTGCGAATACAACTGAATTCGATTTTGCCCATTTCACAACCTTCCAGGCGAATTTCAATGCCTTTGTTTCATAATCATTCGGTGCTCTTTTTGTCGCAACTTCCCAATCCTTTAAATCATCCTCATCCCTTTCCTGCACCAGAATTCCACTGAATACCGGTTTATATACTACTCGTTGAATAAGTGCCGGTGGTAATTCTACTATTCTCAAATTTTTCTTTGTTTGTAATATCTCTAATGCCTTATCTCCAAAACCCGGGGCAATCACGACCTCAAAAAAGTGTTTTTTAATAAGTTCTGCAGTTTCTGCATCAACCCTTCTGTTCAACCCTACAATACCGCCAAATGCCGACATAGAATCTGCCATATATGCCCGTTCAAATGCCTCTTTTTGAGTATCACCAATTGCAACACCACAAGGAGTCTGGTGTTTTATTACTGCGCAGGCAATCTCTTCTTTAAATTCATTTGCCGCACCAAACGCCACATCAGCATCGAGGATATTGTTGTATGAAATCTGCTTTCCACCATGAAGCTTAAAATCTTGTTGGTGTAATCTATTGAGATAGAATGCTGCTTTCTGATGCGGATTTTCACCATAGCGCATGGAAATGAATCTTTCTGCAGCACTTGAAAAATACTCCCTTTCTTCAATATCCCTTGCAAAGTATTGAGCAATAATAACATCATACCAGGCGATATAATCAAATGCCTTTTGCACCAGGGATAATCTGAATTCTTCAGTGAACTTATCGCTTTCCAGCGCCTCTATTATCCCATTATACTGTTTTGGATCGTATACAACACCGACCTTCTTATAATTCTTTGCTCCTGCCCTGATTAATGTAACGCCACCAATATCAATAAACTCAATCATCTCATCGAGCGATCTATCCTTCTGGGAAAAGAATGGATAAAGATTACAGACAACAAGACCTATTTCTCCGGTTTCAAGAATCTCCTGGGCAATTTTTTGACTCAATGTTTTTACCCGTTCACTCTCAGTACCCCCGGTATAATCGGCAATATTTATTGCCTCAATACCATTTTCTTTCAATAATCTCTGCGTTCCTCCTGTGGCAATGATTACAAAATTTAAACCCTTTAATGACTTGGCTAACTCTACAATACCCTCTTTATTTGCTACTGAAATAAGTGCTTTTTTATTTATTTGACTTTTCATAATTATGCTCCATATTTTTTAAGTGACAATTAAATTTTCTGCAGTCATATCTGGAGGTTTATTAATACCTAACAGGAATAATATTGTGGGTGCAATATCAGATAAAATTCCCTTACTTTTCAATTTAATATTTATACTATCATCAGCGATATAAAAAAATTCAACTGGATTTTTTGTATGAGATGTTTTAGGTTCCATTGTTTTATAATCTATCATTTCCTCAACATTACCATGATCAGCAGTAACTAAGGCAACTCCCTTTACTGATAAAATAGTCTTAACTACTCTTCCAACACACTTATCAACGACTTCAACTGCCTTTATTGCTGCCTTGTAATCACCAGTATGACCAACCATATCACAATTTGCATAGTTTAAAACAATCACATGAAATTTGTTAAGTTTTATTTGGTGAATAACTGCTTCACTAAGCTCAAATGCATTCATTTGTGGATGTTTTGCGTACGTCGCAGGATCATAGAGACTTTTAATCTCAATTCGTTCTTCACCAGGGAATGGTTTCATACGTTTACCGTTAAAAAAAGAAGTGATATGTCTAAATTTCTGGGTTTCTGATATTCGGAGTTGTAGTAAATTATGTTTACTAAGCACTTCTCCCAAGATATTTTTCATTCCTTTAGCATCAGAGATGGGCTCTAATACATAATGAGGAAAAGTATCATAATATTTCGTGAATCCACAAAAAACTATATTCAATTTTTTCCATCTTTCCCCCGGATACTGATCTTCCACAAAAGCCTTTGTTAATTGAATAGCTCTATCTTGTCTATAGTTGAAGAAAATAACCGAATCACTATCCTTAATCCCCGCAAAATTACCAATAACTGAAGGTTCGATATATTCATCGAACATCTCAGTGCCATTTCTAGTTCTTTTATTATATGCTTTTTCTATTGCCTCTTCAGGACTGTTTACTTGAATACCTTTCCCCCTTGTAAGAGCATCGTAAGCTTCAGTTGTTAAAGCCCAATTCTCTCCTCTGTCCATCGCATAATATCTACCCATCAATGTGCACACTTTCCCTATTTTATATTCGCTTATTTTTTCGTTCAAAAGCTTCAAAAACTTATTGGCACTTCGGGGTGGCGTATCCCTTCCATCAGAAAAAAAGTGAATACATACTTTTTTAATTCTCTGTTGTTTTAAGTACTTCATGAGAGCAAATAAATGATCTTGATGAGCATGCACACCTTCATCCTGAACAAGACCCATTAAATGAATTGCAGAGTTGTTAATTCTACAATTAGAAATCACATGTTGAAAATTTATATTTTTAAAGAAAGTGCCATTTGCCATTGCCTCATTAACTCTCTTCAACTCCTGTGCTACGATTCTTCCCGCTCCTATATTAAGGTGCCCTACTTCTGATGATCCCTGGTAGCCGTCCGGTAACCCGACTGCTAGTCCAGCAGCCTCTAAAATAGACATAGGATATTTTTCACGAAAAACATCATTGTTTATTGTATGAGCGTTAAAAACAGCATTGTGTTTAGAACTATAATTTATCCCCCAACCATCTTTGATTATAAGAACAACATTCTTTTTTATCTTTTTTCTCAATTTAATGAATATTTATCAAAATTTTTGCTTTAAAAGAAAACAATATAACACCCAAAAGATATAAGATAGTAATACCGCAAATAACCCAATGGAACTTAAATTGAATTTCCTTTTTGAAAAAATGCCATTTAGGAACAGGCCTCTTTTTTCGCAACGTATATCGATAACCCCCTAAGATTAACTCAAATTGTACCAAATAATCCCTGAAACGGTGTGTGAGTTTATGCATCCACCAATAAAAGAATGTTGCAACAAACTGTATTGCCCAAGCAAAGAAGAGTGTTGATGTTTTCACTACAACATCCATAGAATTTAGTGTTGAAAGAACAAATCCAGCAATCGCAAAACTAACAGTTGTAAGTGTTGTATAAACAGTCCATCTAAGTTTGGTATATTATTGTTCAAATTGTGCTGTTTGGTTATATTCGTTCAGAAGAACCTTAAGTCCTTCATTAATACCAAAAATTTCAAATACTTTCTCAATATTTTCAAAAAATTCATTAGTTATTAGCTTCTGCGTTTTATATACGCTAATTTGCTTTAACACTGATTTATCCTTTTTGTCCATAATTACCCTTTATCCTCCATCTTATTCAAAATTTCTTGTAAAATTACCGACATCTAAACTCATTTTCTTAAAAGCCTCGCCATTACTCGGTATCCGCAGAAACCATAAAGAATATAGGCAGAGATTGTTGAAATGATTATCCGCTTAAGGCGAGCTGCACAATCAACGATTTTGCCGTTTGATCTACAGATGTTAATTAGATCCATATATATTACTATAGTCGAAAAAAATGGGAAGTCAAGAATGAATGACAAAAATCCCAAATACCTAAAGCTGAATCCTCTCTCCACTTTTTTTAAACTACCAGAACATATGATTTCCACGCTGAAGCCTATTCTTTCTGGTCATTGCGAGACCGCCTAAGGCGGTCGTGGCAATCTCGGTTTTATTGTATTGTCAGAGATTGCTTCGCTGACGCTCGCAATGACATAAGAGAGGTGTTGAGATGACAATTGTTTTCAAATATACAACCAGGAAACCTATACCAATAGCTGTGTTGTGAAAAGTAGAGAGGAAGCAGTACTTTTAACCATTGACTACAACGTTACGTTTGAATATAATACAATGAATAAAAGGAGTGAATAATGAAAAAGTTAATCGGCTTTATAATTATCATTGCAGTATTTGGTGTCAGTCTATATCTATTACTTAAAATCCCAAAACCAGGTAATGCAACTATTATTACAAAAGAGTCAAATTCGATTCAAAGTAGTTCAGAAGAATGGCTTGGCATATTTCTTCAAGGTCAGCACATTGGATATTCCTTTACCATAATATCAAGAACTGATACAGGATTGATCATTGAGAACCGAAGCCAGATGACTCTTATCATGATGAATACACAACGTTCTGTTATGACTCATATCTTCTGCAATACTGATAAAGACTATGCACTCAAGGATTTTGTAATGGATATCCAAACGCAAGGACATGAGTCAAGGGTTGCGGGAAAGGTAAAAGGGAAAGAGCTCGAGCTGACTGTTTATTCACAAGGCATCCCTTACACCCAGACAATTACGCTAAAAGAAAAACCTTATTTTCCTGATGCAATTGAGGAAGTTATAAAAAAGAAAAAAATGAAACCAGGTGATGAAATTACCATCCCATATTTTGACCCAACAACCCAGTCTTCTGCTTCAGCTATGATAAAAGTATTTGATAAAGAAAAGGTTAAGGTTCTGGATAAAGAATTTGTCGGTATAAGGATAGAAATCAATATTATGGGAATCAATTCTATTCTTTGGCTTGACGATAATTATAAATTGATAAAAGAATCATCGCCCGCAATGGGTATGGAAATGATCCCTCTTTCCAGAGAACAGGCACTTGCTGAAATTGAACCTGCCAATGCCTTTGACTTGCTCTCTTTCTTTTCAGTGAAGACTGATAAACCGATTCCTGATCTAAATAAACTTACCTATTTAAAAATAGAATTGAAAAATATTACGGTTGAAGGGCTTGATTTAACTGATGACTACCAGAAATTGATCGAAAAAGAACCTATTATAATGGAATCGTACAAAGCCGATATTGCTGAACTTCCTGATCTTTCTGTTCCGATAAATGAACATAAAGAATTCCTTGAACCCTCAGTCTATATTCAGTGTAAAAATTCTGACATAATTAATAAGGCGAACGAATTCGTGGGCAATGAAAAAAATGCCAAGAAGGTGGTCGCTAAATTAGTAGAGGGTGTTTACAATCTTGTCAAGAAAAATCCTATTGCATCCTTACCGTCTGCCATTGATGTTCTAAAAACAAAAGAAGGCGACTGTAATGAACATTCAATATTATTTGCTGCCCTTGCCCGTGCCCAAGGCATTCCAACAAAGATATATGTTGGATTGGTAAACCTTCACGGATATGCCTATTATTATCATGCCTGGTGCGCTGTCTGGCTTGGTAAATGGGTACCTGTAGATCCTACATTAAACCAATTTCCTGCTGATGTCGGACATCTAAAATTAAAAGAAGGAGAGATCTCTGAACAGGCAAAGGTTTTAAAGGTAGTGGGTAAACTGAATATAAATACCCTGGACTATAAGTAGGTAGCTTGAATATCGATTAAGCATAACGTAGTTATCTTATGAAAACATTGGTCATAAAAAATCTAAAGAAGAAATTCAGTAATGTATGGGCAGTAAAAAACTTGAATCTCGAATTAAATCCGGGTGAGATATTCGTTCTTCTAGGACCAAATGGCGCCGGAAAAACAACAACTCTAAAGCTGATCGCCGGACTGCTACATCTAACCGATGGCGAAATCTATATTAAGGAAATTGATATTAAAAAAGAACCGATAAAGGCAAAGTCTTTGATCGGTTATATCCCTGATGAACCATTTATCTATAACAAATTGACCGGTCGTGAGTTCATAAACTTTATTGCGGGCATTTATAAGATAAAAAGAGAAAATTACGAGAAAAAAATGGAGGATTTGTTCAAGAAGTTTGAAATCGGCGATTGGATCGATGAGTTCTCTGAAAGTTATTCTCACGGGATGAAACAGAAGGTAATAATGTGTCAACTTTTTTTACATAATCCCGATTTAATATTGATTGATGAACCCCTGGTTGGTTTAGATCCAAAGAGTAGCATGACTGTACGCGAATGTTTTTTTGACCTCAAAAATAAAGGAAAAACCCTTTTTATTTGCACCCATACGCTCTCCTTTGCAAAAGAAATTGCATCAAGAATCGGGATAATTAATGCCGGTGAATTAAAGTTCATAGGCAGTCTCGAGGAATTATCCAGAATCTCCGGGGCAAAGGATATTGAAGAAATATATCTAAAACTTACGGAAGAATCAGTTAGTGTAGACATAAAATAATTTCTTTTATTGTAGCATGAAAGATTTCCGAATAATATTCCTCACCCATATAAAAACCATGACAAAATCGATTGCTTCGATAAATGCAATAAGGCTTACGTCTTTTATCTTTGTCATTGGCTGCTTTCTTGCTGGTGCCTTTTATATACTCTTTAGAATCTTTACCTATCTAATGACCATCGAGATAATAGGTCCTGTGCTCATGGATAGAATAATTGAAATGGCATTTTTTGTCTTTTTTATTATGCTTTTATTCAGCAATGTTATTACCTCGTTTTCAACATTTTACAATGACCGAGAGTTAGATTTTCTCTTCTCTTTACCGATTCGACCCACTTCAATCTATCTTGCAAAACTCTTTGAAAATTGTATTTATGCATCCTGGGCAACAATGGTTATTGCCTTGCCACTGGTTGTTGCTTATGGAATTACAACAGGGGCGCAGCCTTTATATTACCCCATTTCAATCATAAGTATTCTCGTCTACCTTATCATTCCTGCCGCAATTGCATCATTGTTAATATTCATTATTTTCCGCCTTTTCCCTCGTTTAAAATCGAGGGATGTCATAATGCTTTCCCTGATTTCTATTATAGGTCTAACATTTTTATATATAAAGATCAACAATCCCGGACTCTTGAAAATGTTCGAAACCGAGAGTGAACAAGAACTTCGTAAATTCGCGGCTAACCTGACTACAGTGGGCGGTCTTTATATACCTTCAACCTGGTTAACCAATATCTTAAAAGGATTAAGAGTAGACCTAACCCAGGGTATATTCTATTTTTTACTGCTTCTCTTTGTAAGTTTAAGCACAACAACTTTTGCTTTCTTTACGGCTAAAGTTCTTTACGCACAATCGTGGCTACTCATTGGCGAACACAGTACAAAAAGAGGAAGAAGAAAATCACTACTTTCTTCACACCAAACCAGTTCTGCAAATACATTTATTTTTAAGGATTTACTGATTTTTATTCGCGACCCTATACAATGGGTACAATTATCAATATTTATCATTCTTTTGACAATATATATCTTTTCTTTAAGGAAAACACCTGTCTATTTCACTTTCCCGCTGTGGCGTACAATTGTATCATTTGCAAACTTTGCCTATATAAGCTTTGTCCTGGCAACCCTGGGTGTCAGGTTCATATTTCCGGCAATCAGTTTAGAACATTCTGGAATATGGTTTCTCTGTTCATCTCCTTTTTCATTCAAAAAAATTATCAAATTAAAATATTTCTCCAACCTGCTAACCGCAGTTATAATCATGGAGGGCTTGTTAATTTTTTCAAATATTTTTATAAAGACCGACCAACACATGTATGTTGTAATGCCGCTCATTGCTCTATTTATTGCAGCATCTCTGGTCTCAATAAATTTAGGTTTTGGCAGCAGATTTCCTCAGTTTAACGAGGATAATCCATCAAGGATCGCAGCCGGTAGCGGCGGCATAATTGCTGCTCTGGCAAGTATCACCTATGTTGCAATATCAATTCTTATTCTTGCAACACCGGCGTATAATTATTTAACAAATAAATATTTTAATAGACCAGGTAATATGTTTGTAATCTACGGGGCATTCATATTTTTCTTTATCTTCAGTGCCTTTACTATTATATTCCCACTCCGTCTCGGTATAAAATCACTCGAGCAAAGAGACTTCTAAGCCTCGCGAAGCGAGGTTCAACCGGGAACCTTCTTCTTTATATAGGCAATCACTTCTCCAACCTGCTCTTTGGGTGTCGATGCCCCGGCAGTCACACCAACGCTTTTAACATCTTTAAACCAGTTTATATCAATTTCATCGACTGATTCAATATGGTAAGAGGGTTTGTATTTTTTACACATCTGGTATAATCTCGTGGTATTAGCACTGTTTTTACCTCCAATAACAATCATCGCATCAGCTTTTTTGGCAATCCTTATAGCCTCCTTAACTCTTAAAATTGTTGCCTTACATATTGTATTATAGATTTTCATCTCAATAACATTACTCATTAAATTTGAAATAACCTCATTAAGATATTCAAGGTCAAGTGTTGTTTGAGGCACCACACCAATTTTCCGCTTTCTAATCTTTACATGCTCAGAATAAATTTCCGCCCGGTCACCACCATATCCCAGAAGCCCTTTCACCTCAGGGTGGTCCTTTTCACCGATAATTATCACAAAATAGCCTTCCTCGATCAATTTTTCAACGTAGCGCTGTGCCCGGCGCACTCTTGGGCATGTAGCATCAACGATTTCAAATCCATTACTGTAAAGTTTCTTGAGTACATCAGGATGAGCACCGTGCGAACGAATAATAACCTTTTTATTCTTGATCTCGTTTATATGATCTACTGTAATTATTCCTTTTTTCTGCAGATTTTCAACTGCTAAACGGTTATGTATCAAAGGACCTAATGAATATACACGCTTCCACTTTTGGGCTGCTTCAAGAGCCATCTTAATCGCCCTCTTCACGCCAAAACAGACACCGGCATATCGTGCACGATAAATCTTCATTTTAGTTTTAGGATCTCCTCTTTTATTTTCGCCCCAAATCTGTCAAAATCTTCGCGGTCTCTTTTATATCCAACAGGGTATATTGGTTTGCCAAAATTGATCTTTAATTGATTAATCCGTAATATTAATGATATAAATTTCTTATTTGAATTTGAAATGTAGGCAGGTATAACCGGCACGCCAAGGTTTATTGCAAGATAACTCACTCCGGGATTAAAGGGCAAAACATATCCCTTCCTTGACCTTGTTCCTTCAGGAAAAATCACCACGGCTTTTCCTTTTTTTAACAACCTTACTGCTGTGCGCAAACCCTGAATTCCAGTTACTGGTATGGCATTGTATGCTCTGATTAACCATGTAAAGAATTTTGAAAGATTAAATAAACCTATCTTTGCAAGAAAATAGACCTCGCGGCACGCAGTTATTCCTATTACTGGCGGGTCTAAGGCGGAAACATGATTACACGCCACAATACATGAACCCTTTTTTGGTATTGAACCATGTATCTCGATTCCCGTAAGTATCTTTAATAGAGGAAATACAAAGAGCCAGGTGATAAACCACTTAATCGGCATATAATATTATACAATAAATTGAGAATATTGCAATATCTTAATTAGGGGGCTTAAGAAGGCATTAATAGAAAAATCCAAATGTCAAATATCAAATGTCAATTGAAATCCCAATATCTAATGTCAAATTTTGAATTTTGTCATTAAATACGCAGCTTTCTCAAGCCCTTGATGTAAACATGCAAACATAGGTATTGACAAATATCATTTTTCAATTATAATAATATACTAAGTCGTTTATATTCCAAATTTTGTAAAACAAACTAATTCGAAGAAAGGAGGTGATAAAAAACCATAAAATGTGGGGCTAATAGGGATAGGTCCCCTAAATAAAATATTGCTAAGTTATCCCTTTATTTATATTCATTAAGGAGGAAAAATGAAGAAAATATTAATGATTGCGTTATGTCTGGTATTAGTGCCTATGCTCTTTGCGGGAAAATCGAAAGCTCCTATTGCACCTGATCATAATTTCACAGCGCCGAATATTGGCAGCAGTCAGTACACTGGTTCAAGGTCTACGCCGACCCTTGTTGATGTAATCGACTTGGGTTCAATTAGTCTATATTGCTTCGGCCTTACCTATGACTGGGAAAGAGATGGTCTCTGGGTTATCCCATTCAGCTATGAAAACTGGGTCTATTGTATCCAGAAAACCTCACCCTGTACCAAAATAGACTCTTTCCAGTTAGTAGGTGCACCAGCCTTCCACCTTGGTATCGGTTATGCTGGTGGTGATGTAATGTATGCAATGGGATATGATGGCTATGTCTATGAAGTCGACATGACCACTGGAGTAGTCTCTTCCTACCGCTCAATCCCCCCATGGCCTAATTATGGAATTAGTTGTGGATTCAATACAGTGGATGATGTTATTTATGGGGCCGACTGGGGTTTTGATGGGTGTAGCTATGCACAGCCTTCCCAGACCGGTACTTGGAACACCTGGGCTCTTTCAAGCGCATGTGGTGCTAGTGGTGCCTATGGCGCGTCGTCACCAGCATATTTATTTTACTGTAACGAGGATGCAACCCAGGCACAATTCTTCCAGCATAGCGTAACTGCTGGTGTTCCGAATACCACACCAGACTCAGTATGGGACTGTGATCCTTCACAGAGCCAGGAGTCTACTGCTGATTGTACCTTTGATGGTCAGTATGTCTATATCATTGACCAGGGAGACCCGGACAAGATCTTTATCTATGATGTTGGTATTGAGCCACCTGGTGATATTCTCTATGTGGATGATGATAATGATGCCACCCTTTCAGGATATTTTGAAACCTCATTCAGTAACCTCGGCATGGTCTATGATATATGGGTTGTTACTGACAGTAGCGATGTGACCCCGGATGCATCTGTTATGGGAACCTATGACATTGTTGTCTGGACTACTGGTGATGACTATTCTTCCACTTTTGTTGGTAACGATACCATCGAGGTGGCAAACTACCTCGCTGGTGGTGGTAAGATGTGGCTCTCATCTGAGGACATCCTCTATAATCTTGGCCCAGTGAGCTGGTTGCATGTCGGTTCTTACAGCGACGATGTAGGGTGCACCGCAGCCACGGGCGTCGGTCCAATCATGACAGGTACGTCCTTTGCAACTACTGGCGGCATTGTATGGGACTATTCTGATGAAATTTATCCCGATGCTTTTGCCTGGACAGAGATGCAGAATGAGACACCTGTTGATAACACCATTGCTATGGATCCCACGACTGGTCTTCCCTACTACCTCTTCTTCAATGCCTTCCCTTTTGAAAACATCGATGCTGAAGCTGATCGTGATACCATGATGTCAAGAATCTTATCCTGGCTGACCGGTGTGCACGATGTCGGATGTGCCTCAGTTGTCAGCCCACCTGAAGGTAGCATGGTGCCAGCAGCAGACTATGATGTCATTGGTCAGATTTGTAACCATGGAGACTATGTCGAGACCTTTGACGTCACAGCACATGTCTATGATACACTCGATTCATGGAACCTGATATTTGATGCGACCGTGACCCTTACTGACTTCCCAATTGGTGCTGATTCTAATGTCAACTTTGGTACAGTAACCTTTAATTCAGATAAGGTCTATTATACTGAGATCTATACTGAGCTTGTTGATGCTAATCCAGGAAATGATACATCTGCGATATATACAAACACTTTTGCACCTTACGTGATATGGGATTTTGAGACTGGTTGGCAGGGCTGGACACATACTAGTGGACAGACATTCCCAGCTGCCTGGTCTGTGTGGACAACCACTTATCCTGGTGGACCCTATTGGACTTATCAACCTCCGCCAGATGCTGGCGATAGCGCCTTTATTATTGATTCTGATGCAGCGGGCTCAGGAATATGGGTTGTAGACACCGCTATGTCCCCAGTAGTAGAAGGTCCAGATTCAGGATTAACTTTTCTTAAGTGGGGTATGTTCCTTCAGTATGACGATATGCAAGTTCTGTTTAGGGAATGGACTCCATCTGGTTGGGGTGCCTGGAACGTTGTTTATGCTTATAGTGGTACTACTGGTCCACAATGGGATTCTGTGGATATCTCTGCTTATACAGGAGATAGCATACAGGTAGCCTTCCAATATGATGACGGTAACTCTTGGCTGTATGGCGCAACATTTGATAATGTGATGCTTTTTGCAAATCCCACTGGCATTGCTGAAGGTTTTCCAGTTAAAGATATCTCTGCCTTTGGTTTTGCTCCGGATATGTCAACTCTAACCAAGGGTCATCCAGCAATTTCTTACTCAACAACTGCAATGGGCAAGGTATCCTTAAAGATCTATGATAATACTGGCAGACTAATCAGAACATTGGTTGATCGTCCAAATGAAGCTGCTGGAACCAAGTCTGTTTACTGGAATCGTAAAGATGACACTGGCCGTACTGTTGCTAATGGTATTTATTTCATAAGGCTCGAGGCTGAAAATCAATATGATACACACAAGCTAATACTCGTTAAATAACAGGTCTACGATTCGTTTTCCCTGCCCCCACACCTATACATAGGTGTGGGGGCAGTCTTTTTTACTCCATTAAGATAAAGAAATTTTATCCCACTATTGACAAATATCATTTTTCAATTATAATAATAAACTAAGTCATTCAGATTTTAAATTTGTAAAATAAACTAATTCGAAGAAAGGGGGTGATAAAGGAAAAAAAAATGTGGGGCTAATAGGGATAGGCCCCCAGGATGAAAATACAAAGATATCCCTTTATTTATATTCATTAAGGAGAAAAAATGAAAAAAATATTAATGCTTGCGTTATGTCTGGTTTTAGTGCCAATGCTCTTTGCTGCAGAATCAGATGCAGATGTAGCGAATAAGACAGTAGGACCGACAAATGCAGCGCCAATACAACTGCAGAAATCTGCGTCACCGCGTCGCGTTCCACAATCACGCGACCTTTTGTTCTCACAAATCCCATCGACAACGGCCAACGCAGTAGCCTGTCAACTTGATTTAGTCTATCCATTTGAGGCTGATCTTGTTGAAGATGTTACACCAACCGAAGACTGGATGATTGATTCGGTCGTTGGTTATGTTGGTGTTTGGGGCACCTGGGTAGGCTGGAGTTTGGTGCCTAATGTCCGTTTCCTGGTGTATGCGGATAGCTCAATCGGAAATCATCCCGTGGATTCTCCTTTTGTCGAGATTATCATCGATCAGGGAACCTACGAGACAGCGGTCTATGGATCCGGTTACATCGTTGGCTTGCCTTTACCATCTCCGGTTAACCTTACAGCTGGCGTCACATACTGGTTAGAAGTTCAACCATGCTTTTCATTTGCCGCCAATGGTCAAGTTGGAACAATGACTGAGGTTGGTATTGGTAATGGTCAGGAATTCTTCAATCGTTTTCCTTTACTTGGCACAATCGTATTTACAACTGCAACAACTGGTGGTTGGGCAGGCCAGGAAGGTGGCATTGAGCTCTACGGAACCACAGGGGCGGCCCCCGCAACTTTCTGGGACTTTGAGACCGGTTGGCAGGACTGGACCCATACTAATGGTCAGGTTTTTCCAGCCGCTTGGGATGTTCAGGCGTCAGGAATACATACTCCATGCCCTGATCCTGGTGATTCGTCGATGTGGATTGACTCGGATGCTAGTATGGGTGGATATTCTGATAGTGCCTTGTCGCCGCTCCTTGATCCGAATCCTACCATGGATTGGTTAAAATATGGTTATTATAATTACGGTGGCAGCGGAAACTACATTAACGAACTTCGTGTTGGCATCAAGTACTTTACCAGTGGTGTTTGGAATGTTGTAGAACTCGCGTATTATCCTGCGGGAGTAACATCTGGACCTGCATGGGATTCAGTCGATGTATCTGCTCATGCGACCGCTGATTTGGTTCAGATCTACTTCTATCATGATGACCTCGGTACCTGGGGATATTATTCAGCATTCGACAATGTCTCGATCGACGCTACCATATATGTAGCAGACCACGATGTCGGAACAATGTCAATTGACGCACCGGGTACTACAGTTTTTCCCAACACAACAATTGACCCAAGTGCAACATATCAAAACTTTGGTGCCACTGCCGAGACCTTTGATGTCTATTTCATGATTGATTCTTCAGGTACTATTATCTACAACGAGACCGCAAACATAACCCTCGATGCCGGTGATGACAGCACCATCACCTTTGCTTCTTGGACATGTGGACCAACAGATGGCATTATTTATGACATCACTGCCTATACTTATCTGGTCGGTGATCAGGACCCAAGCAACGATACGCTGACAATACAGACCATTACAACCATGATCGGCGCTTGGACTCAGTGTGCAAACATGCCCACCGGTGAGTGTGCAAATGCGACTGCTTATGATCCAGTAAATGACCGTATATATTCGTTTGGTGGCACCATGGCTGGTGGTGCTGGTGACTACCAAAACTGGACATATCAGTATGACCCAATAGGCAATGTCTGGAACACAATGACAAACATGCCCAATGCATGTGACTGGATTGCTGCCTCGTATGTCAATGGCAAATTCTACGTCATCGGTGGTTACAATGGCACTGCAAACAACTGGAACATGATCTACGACATCTCCGGTAATGTCTGGGCAACCGGCGCTGTTATTACTCAAGCCCGTCACTCTCACTCGCAAGTCGCCTATAATGATTCATTGATATACGTCTTGGCTGGCCGCGATGCCAGCGGAACCCCGCAAAGCACTGTTTTCATCTATAATACCTATACAGACACCTGGACAACTGGAACCTCAATGCCTACAACATGTCACAAGGGTGGTGCGGCGATTATTGATAGCATGATTTATCTCGTCGGCGGATGGAACGCTGCTGGTACTGCTCTCGCTAATCTCTATGTCGGTGTGATCGATCCGGCAAACTGCGAAAACATCACTTGGAGCACCGGCTCGGCATTGCCCTATGCGAACGCCGCCGCTGGTGTAATACAAGGGCAGCGTTCTAGTAACTGGTACATCTTCATGGTTGGCGGCTTTGTGAACGGTTCTACAGTGACTGATGAAACGTGGGAGTACGTTGTCGCAAGCGACCTCTGGAACCAATTGCCAGATTATACACCCTTCACGATTGCACGCAATAACTACGCGGTTTACCGCGATGGCTATAACGAACTCTATGTTTGTGGTGGTGGCATGAGTGGCGGCTTTTCTGGTTCTAACCAGACATGGAAACTTCCCTGGCAGACGGGTGTTGCCGAGCAACCGGGTGATGAAATACCAATGCGCTTAGGTTTTGCGCCGATGGTCAACCCGACAAGGAACCATGCAGTGATTTCTTACCATATCACACAACCGGGCATGGTATCTTTGAAGGTCTATGATCGTACGGGCAGACTGGTTGAGACCCTGGTTAACAATACCCAGAATGCAGGAACCCAAACGGTTACCTGGGATGCTCGAAAGATGTCGAATGGCGTCTACTTCTTGAGACTGCAAGCCGATAATCAAACCGCAGTACACAAACTCATCCTCGTCAAGTAAACACTGACAATCGCTATAACCGCCCCGCACCCCAAAGTGCGGGGCGGGCTTTTTTAGGACTTGACAAAAGGAATTCTCGGATTATCATTAGCCGACGGATTCGTAGATTCATTCCAAACCAAAAAGGAGGTGAAGGGAAGCGCAAAAATCTAATCAGCCAAGTTTTCTGGGGATGGGGTTTTGGTTCTAATGTTTGACATCCCTTCATACATAGAGGAGGAATAATGAGAAAAACGATGATTACCGTGTCTTGTTTCAGTGTGCTACTCGCCGCAGCGCAGAATGCTGATATCGTAAACAAGACACAATTACCCCAAGATATCAAGAATCCCGGGTCTGTGAACATAGAGATGCTGGAGGAAGTGGGTAGTTATGAACAGAACGTGCCCTCAACCACAGGACCGCAGCGGAAGATCCAGCTCAATCGTCTTGGCCAGGTCCTGCTCATCCCCGAATCGACCAATGACGTTGTCGGCATGTACGACCCTTTTGATGGGACCTATCTTGGTAATCTCATTGTGAACAGCCCAGCTCTTCTGTCAACACCGATCAACGCAATCCCTGGGCCTGATGGAAATATTTACCTTTCGGATCAGGTATCAGACGCAGTATTTGTATACGACACACTGGGTGTCTATCTTTACACCTATGCCGATGCATCAGACGGTCTGAACAACATCCGCGGCATCGACTTTCGGGATGGACACTTGTTCGTAACAAGCGGTGATGACTACGTGCGCGAATTCAGCGGGCCTCATACGTTTGTCAGGGATTTTATTGCGGATGGTTCTGACCCTTTTGATATTCTCTTTCTCGACGATGGCCGCTCATTGTTGTGTGATATTCAGCTCACAACTGATAATGTCAGGCTGTACGACACAAGCGGGACACTGATCAACCAAATTTTCTCGGTGGATTTTCCTGAACAGGTACAATTCGATGAAATGCTGCCGGGTGAGTTTCTCAACGCTTCGTTCAGTGACAATGTAATAACTGATTTTGAGTTAAATGGCACGATCATTAATACCCTGCCTTACAGTGGTGGTCCTCGTGGAATTTATCGGTTGGGTAATGGCAATCTGCTGGCAACTAATGGCATGGGTATTCATGAACTCGATCCGGTTACCGGTGCCATTATACAAACAGAAAACACAGGTTCAGGCCGGTTCATCGAACTCTACACAGTTGCGACTACGCAATCGATTTTCTGGGATTTTGAGACTGGTTTGCAGGGTTGGACCCATACCAATGGTTATCCATTCCCACGAGGCTGGGATGTTGAACCGTCCGTTTACGATCCTGCCTGGACCCCACCGGATGCCGGCGATTCGACGATGTGGATTGACTCTGACGCCGCAGGGTCTGTATTGACAGAGGATACCGCATGGTCGCCTGCGGTTGTGCCACCGACTAATATGGCCTGGTTGAAGTATGGCTTGGGTTATGACAATCTCACTCCCACCAGTGACTCGCTTTATGTTGGTGTCATGACCTTCACGAGTGGTGCCTGGAATCCACCGACACAGTTGAAACGTTACAGTGCTGACTATGGTCCAGCCTGGGATTCACTTGATGTTTCAGCCTATAGCACAGCGGACAGCATCCGTATTTACTTCTACTATAGCGGAAGCTATGATTGGTATGCAGCCTTTGATAATGTCGGCCTCTATCCACCACCTGCTCATGATGTAGGATGTACTGAGATTACGAGTCCGCCCGACGGCTTCGTGATGCCACCATATGATTATGACGTCATTGGCCGTATTCGGAATTTTGGAGGCGCTGCCGAAACTTTTGATGTTGTAGCTAATGTCTATGACACACTCGATTCATGGAACCTGATATTTACGCAAACTGTGACCTTCACTGATTTTCCAATTGCAGGTGATTCATTGCACAATTTTGGTCTCGTAACTTTTGAGGAGGATAAGGTATACTATACTGAAATCTACACCACGCTAAGCGGTGATGCACATCCAGAAAATGATACATCAGCGATTTATTCAAACACCTTCTATGATATTATCTGGGATTTTGAGACTGGTTGGCAGGGCTGGACCCATACCAATGGCCAAGCATTCCCGTTTGGATGGGATGTTCTAGCATCAACCTATGTCTACCCTGCCTGGACACCACCAGATGCCGGTGATTCGTGTATGTGGATCGATTCTGATTCTGCGGGCGTCGGTCCCGTGGTTGAGGATACGGCATGGTCGCCGTCCGTGGTAACACCAGTGAATATGCAAACGTTGAGGTATGGTTTGGGTTATAACAACTTATCCTCTACCAGCGATTCCCTTTATGTTGGTGTCATGACCTTCACGAGTGGTGCCTGGAATCCACCGACACAGTTGAAACGTTACAGTGCTGACTATGGTCCAGCCTGGGATTCACTTGATGTTTCAGCCTATAGCACAGCGGACAGCATCCGTATTTACTTTTACTATAGCGGAAGCTATGATTGGTATGCAGCCTTTGATAACGTAATGATCAAGGGTATAGGCGTCGGTATTGCTGAGGAACCGGGGACTCACGACATCACCAGCTTCGGTTTTGCTGCGACAATGCCGACGATGGCCAAGGGTCAGTTGCCGATATCCTATGCTACGACAATGCCCGGTCACGTATCCCTGAAGATCTATGACCGCATCGGCAGGTTGGTACAGACATTAGTCGACGAGCATCAAACCGCCGGTGAGAAATCACTGGTATGGAACGGCGCTGACATCAACAACCGCGTTGTCGCTAACGGTGTATACTTCTTCAAACTCGAGGCTGAAAATCAACATGCTACACACAAACTAATACTTATCAAATAACAGAACTGCGATTCGTTTTGTTCCGTCCCCACACCTATGCATAGGTGTGGGGACTGTTTTTTTCTTTATTAACCGTTGGTCAACCGGAATCTTACAGGTATTGACACCCAGACACGCACAAACTTATCACGCTGCTTTGCCGGCGTAAATTTCGCCTTGCGCGCCGCAGCAAGCGCCGCCTGATCCAACATCTGATTACCACTCGACTTCAAAACCTGGGCATCAATTATTGTCCCGTCAATATTAACCAACGCCTTGATCACTGTATTACCCTCAATCCCGGCCTTCCGCGCTAACTCCGGATACCGGGGCTTCGGAATATTGATCGGCTCGGGCTTTACCTCAACCTTACAATAAGGCACAATCTCAATCTCCGGACCCGTCGGCATCGTCCTTATTATATCCTCCTGAAACTCGGTAATCGCAATAGTCTCCACTGCCTCCTCAGCAACCTCTTTCTCAGCCTCAACCGCCACCTTGGGACGCTCCACGGGCGGCGGCTCCTCAAACTTCTCCATCATCGCTGAAATCTCCTCCACCATCGTTATTATCTCCTTCTTCAATTCAAAAGGCCTCGGCTCCGCATAAGGCACAAAAAGAAAAAGCATGACAAAAATAACTAAACTGGAGAACATTCCAACCCTAAGATATACCCCGTACATAAGCTTATGGTCTTTCATATTGCCTCCTTCTATCTATAGATACAGAATTTTTTATAAAATATTCCTTTACAAATAAAAAAATTTATATATACTTTTTTATAATGAAAAGGGCAATTGTGCTTATTCTGGATGGGGTTGGGATTGGTGAACTACCTGATGCAGCAGAGTATGGAGATGAAGGAAGCAATACCTTGGTTAATTTAGCCCGCTTTTGCGGAGGTTTAAAACTTCCTGTCCTTGAACGACTTGGTCTGGGTAATATTACTGCTATTAAAGGAGTAAAAGATGTTGACAAACCACTCGCCTGTTTTGGCAAGATGGCAGAAAAATCATCGGGCAAGGATTCTACGTCTGGGCACTGGGAATTATTTGGGCTGATATTGGAAAAACCATTCCCGACATATCCTAATGGATTTCCCGATGAAATCATAAAAGAATTTGAATCAAGAATCAATCATAAGGTCATTGGAAATTTTCCTGCCTCAGGTACAGAAATCATCAAGAGACTTGGTGATGAACATATAAAAACTAAAAAACCGATTGTATACACATCGGCAGATAGTGTTTTTCAGATCACCTGTCACACTGATGTATTCAGTCTTAATGAGTTATATAGATTTTGTGAAATTGCAAGAAAATTACTAACTGGAGAGCATAGCGTTGCCCGGGTAATTGCTCGTCCTTTTACAGGAGAATCACCTGACTTTTATCGAACAAAAGACCGGCGTGACTATTCAATACCACCGCCCGAGCCTACGCTTTTAGATATCGTAAAAGAAAATGGTCTTGATGTTATAGCAATCGGTAAAATAGATGAACTATTTGGTCATCGAGGGTATACTAAATCTTACCATTCATTAAATGATTTAGAATGTGTAAATTTTGTTCTCAAGGCACTCAATGAAATTGATAATGGTTTGATAGTCGCAAACTTCATACAATTTGACATGGATTGGGGACATCGTAATGATACCAAAGGTTTTAAAAATGGATTAATTGAAATTGATAAAGGTATAGGAAATATCATAGAAAAAATTAAAAACGATGATATTCTTTTCATTACTGCAGACCACGGTAATGACCCGACAACACCTTCTACTGACCATTCACGAGAATACGTTCCTATCTTAGCATTGACATCGAAACGCGGGGGCGGGAATTTAGGAGTGCGAAAATCCTTTTCTGATTTAGCACAGAGCATTGCACACTACTTTAATATTAATGGGATTAAAAATGGTGAAAACTTCCTTGATGTCTGCCTTGCCTAAAAAGACTCTGTCAAAGGAATTAATCAAAAGTGTGAAAAGGGTTATAAAATCCTCTTATGCACCTTACTCTAAAATATTGGTCAGTGCTGGACTGTATTGTGCCAGTGGTAAAATTTATACTGGCGTAAATATAGAAAACAGTTCCTATTCACTAACCATGTGTGCTGAAAGGGTTGCGTTGTTTAAAGCAGTTTCTGAAGGCGAAAAGAAGTTTCGATTACTGCTTTTATATTCGCCCCAGTTAAACTTCATCATGCCCTGCGGAGCCTGTCTACAGGTTCTGAGTGAATTTTCTTCTGATATTATCATAGTGCTCATGAATGAAAATGATGAGTTCAAATTCTATCCAATAATGACACTACTTGCAAGACCATTTATTCTACCTAACAATGATAATCATGGGGCATAAATTTTTCTTTCTGGAGTATATATGGACTATTATTTAAATATCTTTGTTCGTAATTTACCAAAAGATAAATTCTACGATATTATAACAACAATTGAAAGATTTTCCGGTTATGTTATCCAAACAGAAAAAGATTCAATCATTGGTCGAACTAACAATATTAATATCCTATCCTGCTTTCTGAAAATGAAAGAAATTTATCCTGAAGCGCGGTTTGGGTTTTCTCAGTTTATTGGACTCGCCAAAGGTCTTTCAAAAATTGCTAAATTTGGTGAAATATTGATATCTGAAGAGGTTGAACAACAAGCGATTGAAGATTATGATATTACATCACTTGGTATGCTTTCGATAGAAGGTATGTCCAGTCAAATTCTTGTGTGTCGACTTGATAATGCATTAAGTGAGATAAAATTCCCTGAGCAGAAAACAGAAAAGTCAATTATCTATCGAAAGAACAAGCTTGAATCCTTGAAAAATCTTTTGAGGGTTTCAAACGCACTGCTGGTTGTAGGCAATGACGGAAGTGGTAAAACAGTTTTTCTTAATCAACTGGCTGCTGATTGGGATAAAAAAGAAATCTATCGAACATTTTGTCCTTCTTACAATATCGGTCGAACACTGAAACCAATTACCGACATCGTCGCTCAAATATTGGAAGTTTACAACATTGAGAACCTTGGAGAAAAACAGAAAACCATCGAGGAGAAACTAAAAAAGTTAGGGATTATGGATATCGGTACATCCTATTTATCTATTTTAGACTTCTTGGAACTAAATGAGGAAGAATCAATTTTAGCAAAAATGGAAATCAAAACAAGGGTTGAAATTATTTCCGACAGTATTGCTGATGTCGTTAAACGTATATCCTGGGCTAAACCCGTAGCAATAATCATCGAAGATGTTGAAAACATGGACGCCTCTTCAGTCAATTTTATTCAACGATTAATGCAAAAATTAGCTAAGGAAAATATCTGTTTCATCTTCTCCTCAGCTATATCGCAGGTCAATATTTCCGGGCTAAAAGAGTTTGAATTAAGGAATATCGAAAAAAAGCGACTGGAAAGTCTTGTTGAAGATGTGACCGGTGAAAAAATAAGTTTGCCACCCACGACCTCTTTTCATGTCTCACAATATCTTAAGTTATATAAAGACGAAAATATGCTTTATCTCTATAATGGGTATCGCGGCGAAACAACTATCGCTAATTTTAATTTACCTTTTCATGATCTTAATACAATAATAAAAAGAAAACTTGAACTCTTGGATGACGATAAAAAAGAATTTCTCTTTAACCTCGTTATTGCCGGCGTCGAAATAAATCCCGATGAATTACCCGTAGATGAAAAGAATTTACACCAATTTGATTATTTTGTAAAACGGTCCTTTTTAATGAAATGTTTTAAAAATTATATTTTCACATCTCCGCTCCTTCACAATGAAATATATAATCTGATCCCGGATAAAAAGAATCGACACTCGCATCTCGCTGATTACTACCGGCGCATCCAGGGTTTTGAAGAACAGGCGGCTTTTCATTACCTGCAGGCAGAAAATTACAAAAAGGCAATTGAATTCCTGATGAAATCTGCTGATCTTGCAATAAAAAAAGGTGGGTATGAATCGAGCATAAATTACTATAATCAAGCACTTGAATTATGCCAGCGCCAAAAAGATGCTGCTGATTTAAATACCTTAGTTGCTCTTAATGAAAGTTTAGCCGATATTTATCGAGCCTTGGGAGATGAAGATAAGGCATTAAAATACTACAAAGTTGTATTGAATAGTTATAAAGAAATATTGAAGGAATGAGCCTCGTCTTTCTCCTTATCCTGTCACAGGAACCGGGGTTAGAATCCCAACAAGATACAGTACGGATAGATTCCTTAGACGTTGTTCAGTACAGCGCAAAAAAAATCATCTACGATCTTGAAAAATCGATCATAATACTGCATGACTCTTCATTCATTAGCTATCAGGATATAAATTTATTATCTGACAGTGCATATTATCATATTGAAACCAATCAATTAGAGGCATTCGGCACATGTCATCTAAAACAGATGGATGATTCTATTAGAGGCAACTACCTTCGTTATAATATTGAAACTAAAAAGGCATTAATGACCAACGGCAAAACCCAAATTGACAAGGGCTTTCTTGAAGGCAAAGAACTTTACTGGATTGATGAACATACTGTGAATGCATATTCAGGCAAATATACAACCTGCAGTGATTCGCCACCGCACTACTACTTTTATTCGCCAAAAATGAAAGTCTATCTTGGCGACATGGTCATTGCCCAACCAATATTTCTGTACATTCAGGGTATCCCGGTTTTTGCGGCGCCATTCTGGTTTGTACCAATATCATCACAAAGGAAATCAGGTCTTCTACCGTTTAGACTAGGTAATTCTCGCGATCTCGGCAAGTACATCCGGGGATTTGCCTATTACTTCGTGATTTCTGATTATGCCGATATAACACTCCAGGTTGATGCAATGGAGAAAAAGGGGATAATGCCACAAATTGAGGGTGTCTGGAATTTTACACCTTTTACAAAAGGTAATATTTATGGTTCCTATATAAAAGAAACAGATAGAAAACGCGAGCGATTTAATATACAGGCACGCAACAACTCAGAATATTTTCTTTTTGGTTCAAGTTTTAATTGTGATATAAAATATCTAAGCGATAATACTTATCAACAGGATTATGCTGAAACAACAGCTCTTTGGTTAAAAAAAGAGATCACTTCGCAGGCAACGATCAGCCGTACTATTGCTGGTTTTAAAAATAGTGTAATATACGAAAGAAAAGAAACATTTGCGGATTCAACCATCACGGAGAAATTTCCCAACTATACATTAATAACCCCGTCAAAAACGTTATTTTCTCTGATAAGTTATTCCTTTTCAGGACATATCAATCGCAACCGCACAATCACCCCGCAAGAAAAAGACGAGGTCACGGGTGCTAATTTGAACACGGCTCCAACAATGCAACAAAACATATTTAACCTTTTTACAATTTCGCCGAGAGTAAATCTCGACCTTGCAGTATTTGATGAAGATACAGCAGGCAATAAAATGCCCCTGCGATTCGGATACTCTTTCGGGACTACAGCAAGCACGAATTTCTTTCGCATATTTAATATTAACCTGCTGGGCATTCATGGTATACTGCACAAAATTCTGCCTAAAATATCCTACTCGTATACACCAGATTTTGACTTTGGCATATTCCCACAGGTGAACGGTATCCCCCAGTTTTCCAAAGCGAATAATCTGAGCTTTGGATTTGATCAGGTATTTGAAGCAAAGATTGGCGAAAAAAATGAGAAAAAAATTCTCGCACAGATAGGTATAAATAGCGGGTATAATTTAATTACCGATTCTTTATCGCCAATATCTTTTTCCATGGAACTACCATACAATCCTTTTCCCAAACCGATAATAAAATTAACATCACAACTAAGAGGATCGATTAACCCCTATGATAAAGAATATACCTATAAAATAATAAATACCTCGTCATTAGAAACTAATTTTTTCTCATTAAACTTAAATCAAAGTTATACAAAGAACGGCGTCTATCAAATATGGTTCAACGGCAATATTAAACCAACACACAATTGGTCAATCTCCTACTCTGCACGCTATGACTGGGAGAATAGAAAGTTGGTAGATTACAGTTTAGGCCTTAACCGCGATCTGCACTGCTGGGAAGCTATATTTACCTTTAACCAGTTAGGAGAATCCTGGCGTTATGATTTCAAAATACTCATCAAAGAAATACCTGATGTAGCAATTGGAAAAGGACTGCTGGGATACTTTATAGAATAGCTGCCCATGGCTTAATGGCGGGATGATCCTGCGAGTCCGCCTTTAGGTGGACGATACTGCTTTTATAGTTCTTTATTCAAAAAACTCATCTCTATAATCTTCTATCTTCTTTGGTGTGAATATATCCGCAGTTAGTGCTATCAGACGCGCTTGCCTCTTCATCTGAAGGAAGGTTACCATTGTAGAATCAAACGGGTTAACTTCCTTCAGATCACAACGGATAATATAACCAGCCCAATCTAAAATTAAGGGTTGAGAGATTTGATTAGTATCTAAGGTCGCAACGACTCCGGCAAATTCATGCCCCAGCCCAGTCTGTATCTGCATTAATGTCAAATCTTTCATTTCACGAAATACTATAACAGTGTCCTCAGATACAATCGCTTCCATTGTTTTACCAACCGTTAATTGATCATGAACTTTATCGAGCCAATTTGCTATTATTTCCACTGCTCTTTCCTTCTCCATTCTATGCTTTATTTTCACTTTGATGTCTTCAAATACTGGATGGGTTTCCGGAATTATTGAATCAAGAGAAAAAAGATAATAGCCACCGATACTGCTGAACGGACCTCCAATTTCCCCTATTTTTGCCTTTGATAAATACACCGCTAAACCTTCTGTATTACGCACCGGGAACGAAACATTATCTTTATTCATTGGGTACGTTTTACGCACCTGTAAATCGACTTCTGCGCCAGCAGAATCAAAACCAATCTCTTGTGCAGTTTCCTTAAACGACATGACCTCATCATATATTTCACCAATTGTTGTCTCCGAAACTTCAACATCGATCTTCACTTTATAAATCAATCCTTTACGTACCCTTTTTATAACTTCAAATCCATGCGGAGCCTGTATTATATCCGACACTTCACCATTCTTTAATTCGTTGTATACATTCATTAAATAAGGCTTGAGTCCTAATTTACCTTCAAAACTTTTCACAACAGCAGTATCATCTGAAACCTCTTTAGCCACCTCAAGAAAATCCTCACCTTCCTCAATTCGATCATTAAAATCCTGTATATTCTCTCTTGTCTCTAATGTATCATAAGGCGATGGTTTTCTTTCAAAAAAAACAAATTTCAAAATTCTTAATTCCGGATTTATAAATTCTTCCCGGTTATTATTATAGTATTTTCCTGTTTCATCTTCAGATATCTCTAATAAATTACGCGCACGAAACACGGGCATCATAAGATATGAGACATCATATTTATTCGTCTGACCAGCAATGATCAAACTGTCTTCAAAAGGTGAAATCCAACCGAAACTTGATAGCAAAGAACGGAGTTTTTCTTTTGGTAATTGCCGTCGCAAATTGTATTCGTATTCTAAAAGCCAGGTACGACTCTGAGGTGTTTTTAACAGCTCATAGTATTTATTAAAATCGAATTCTCCGTTTTCACCTTTCATAAACTCGGACTCATAGATTTCTCGAGGGGGATTATGTTTGATAACTGCCAGTATTTCTTCGTCCGTTACTCTTATCTTCTCCCTTTTTATCAAATTATTCCACATAATTTCCTCAAGCATCAAGTTCCAAATCTCATCGCGGGAGATTCCTTTTATTTCTTGTTCCTTTTGTCGAATAAATCTCGAATATTCAGTATATGATACAGGAATACCATCTATCTTTACGATATCTGTTTTCCGCTCATCCTTGACGCCGCCTACATTGGCGCCCCATTGAAAAAATATTAAACCTGCAAAACCTATAAGGGCAATAATCAAAACATATTTTGTTTTTTTCCTCAATGTTTGCATCATATTAAACCTCCTTACCTATAAGCCTCACTCATGCTCGGCTAAACCCTAATTTCAATCCTGAATCAAGTTCAGGACTAAATACTTTACCCCGTGGAATAAATAAATAGTATTCCATAGGGTGAACAATATCAAAATACAAATAATTAAATTCAAAACCCCATCTTCCATCTTCTATCTTCCATCTTCCATTTTCCATCTACCATCTTTTATCTATTACCGGTAATACAGATCGACCGTCAGGTAATATATAAGCCTTAAATTCCTCACCGTAATCTTTTCTTATTTGATTAATACCTTCATCTAAATTCTTAATAGGAATAAAATGCATTTGTGCAAGAGTTTTTGATTCTAAATCAGAAAGCACAAATACCTTGTAATCCTTTAGTATCTTTGCCGTCATAAAAGCACGGTGTCCCCCAACTTCAATCTTTTCTTCAGGATACGTTAAAAGTTCATCAAGGTTATTTTCAAGCATATAATTTAAAAACTTTTCATTCCCGAATCTTCCATCACATCGGGTAATTAGTATAATAGCCCCTCCTCTTTTAACCGCATTTACTGCACTATTTATAGCTTTATGGCTAAAGAAAAATGTTTTATCCTTTACATAATTACCTGGTGAAACAATTGCACAATCTGCCTTTTGAGAAATTTTTGAAGTTCGTCGGGCTCTGAAAAATTTTACGCCTTGTTCAAAGGCATACACAGAATCCCCACAAAAAATTTGTTCAGTCTCCTTTTCTGGCGTCTCCACAACATTCAACAAGTAATCAACACCAAAAAGCTGCGCTGCCTCATCCATTTCCTGAGAAATAATATTGTCTTGAGTTTCTCCAAAAACAACACCATTACGCCTCAGTTTACAATGATTTCCTCTTATAGTCTCGTACGACGATATACCAGGCAAGATTGTTTTTCTACCGCCTGAAAAGCCCGCCAGATAATGAAAATTAATCCTACCTGTTGCAATTACGAAATCTGCATCTCTGACCCGTTTATTCACCTGTACTTCCAGATCAGTACTAGTTTTCCCTATAGAAATGAAATTATTATAACAATCGTGAAAGGAAAAAACGAAGCCTGTAACGAGATTTCCATAAAGCTGTCTATTCTCTTCTTCAATGTGTTTTTTATGGGTCCCTAATGCAACCATAAATTCAATGTTTTTCTCATCAATGCCTGCATCAATAATTTCTTCCACTAAAAATTCCAAAATTTTAGAGTAGTTCGCGATAGAACGTGTTATATCAGAAACAATAATGACTAAATCAGTTGGCTTATTTTTACGCAATAAATCGACTAAACGAGGTTTACCAATCGGATTTACAATACTTTCTTTAAGAAGTTCATTTAAAGGTTTTATTGAATTATTTATGGGTTCTAATATCCCCAACAAATTTCTTGCCGAAATTTCGAGATTTATTAATTTTTTGCCATACTTCAATTTCACTCCATATTTTAGCTAAATATAGGTTTATGTCAATAACCGCTTAGATATTGACAAATGCCTTTTATGGAATTATAATGCACTAATGAAATGTCCATCATGTGGTTTTAAAAATTCTGAAGGAATGAATTTTTGTGGAAAATGCGGTACAAAATTAGTGACAACCCAAATAGAACAAAGAAAATTTGCAACAGTAATTTACGCGGATTTGAAAGGCTACACCATACTCTCCGAAAAAAAGGATCCTGAAGAAATCAGCGATATTTTAAAAAGGCTATTTAAACAATTTGAAGCGGTTCTCGATAAATATAATGCGGGTTACCGCGATTTTATTGGCGATGCAGTACTGGCACTCTTTGGCATTCCGATATCTTATGGGAATGATGCCGAAAATGCTGCCCATGCAGCCCTTGTCCTACAGCAGGAAATCAAAAAATATTCTGAAGAGATAGACTTAAAATTAGAGATGCGCATTGGCATTAACTCAGGAGAGGTCGTTTATAGTGAAATTGTTCCAGTAAAGAAAACTGTAACTGGTGATACAATCAACACTGCACAGCGATTAGAGACTGCAGCAGAACCTGGAACAATATTAATTTCTAAATCAAGTGCAAGATTAATTGAAGGGCAATTTTACATGGAGCCTTTAGCACCATTGAAATTGAAAGGGAAAACTGAAAAAACAATTGCTTTTCGACTCATCAAACCTAAAAAACCAGAAACTGCATTCTATTTACCAATTGTAAATAGAGAAAAAGAGTTGGCAGCGTTAAAAGACATCTTTACTAAAACAAAGGAAAAGAGAAAACCATCATTTGTCATGCTCGCTGGCGAAATGGGCATTGGCAAATCTAAATTATTACTGGAGTTTTTGAACTATATCAATAAAGAAAAATGCACGAAATATTTTGTATGTAATTCGATTCAAACAGGAGGTGGGATTTATCATCCTATCACTGATTTACTTAAGTTCTTATTGGATACAGGCGGAACAGATAGTAGCGAAAAGTTGAAAGAAAATATCTTGGATGCCTCAAGGAGGCTGCTCCCCAAAGACAATATTGCGCACCACTTCTTAGGTTTTTTCTTTGATCTAAAATATCCTGATTCACCGTTAGGTCATCTCTCTCCTGAACAAGCAAGGCTTTCGGCATTTGCCACTCTGAAGAATTTTATTGAGTCCCATGCAAAAGAGACACCGTTTATCTTAGTTATTGAGGACATTCAATATTCTGACCGCGGCACAAAAGACTTTTTTGAATTTCTAACTCAGGTTCAATTCAGGGGGCCGATTATGATACTGAATACTGGTTGGAAAGAAAGCTTCATAAGCGAGATAATTGAACAGAAAAGAAAAAGCTGGCGTTCATGGGAATTGATTGAACTGAAATCTCTTGATGAAGCGGCAGGTACTGAATTAATAAAGAAAATTCTGAAGAACAAAAATTCTCCAAAGGGACTGATTGACATTCTCCTGAAAAGAGGAGAAGGTAATCCGTTATTCTTCAGTGAGTTCATAAAGGAACTGCAGGAGCAGGAAATATTAGTTGAGAAAGAGGAAGATTTTGTTCTAACAGCTCCTCTTAGAAAAATTCTTTTACCAAACAACCTACGAACTCTACTGGAATCACGTGTTGATCGCTTACCTGAAAGTCAAAGAGAGTTATTAAAGCATGTAGCTGTAATTGGAACTGCATTCTGGTACAGTTTTGCCAGATCCTTGGTGAAAGGCAATATAGATAATGATTTAAGACAACTTAAGGAAAAAGGATACATATATGAACACAAACCCTCGCGCATAAAAAACGATTTTGAATATTTCTTCCAGCACAATCTCTTGAGGGAAGTCGCCTATAAAATCTTGTTGAAGAAAGTTCGAAAAGACCTGCACAGAAAAATTTTACATAGATTGAATACCGACTATAAAAAGCAGAGACTATCAAAGGATCTTTACTTGCAGCTGGGAGCAATGCATAGCGAAGGAGCAGAAGAATATGAAACCGCACTCGATTTTTATGAAAGACTCGGCAATGAAATGGAAAGTCGATATGCGATAACTGATGCACACGCCTCATTTACCAAAGCGATCGATATACTAAATACCCATTTGACGGAAAAGACCGCCACCAGAAAAGGCAAGATTTTGAAAAAGAAGGCAGAATTAGCGCAATTCTTATGCCTTTACGATGATGCTCAGCATGATTTTGAATATCTGACCACATTAGACATACCAAAAATAAAAATTGCCGGTTATCTTGGTCTGGCAGGTGTTTATAGGCGCAAAGGGGATTTTGATAAGGGCATAGAATGTAGCTTGAAGGCAAGAGATATTGCCGAAAAAGAAAATATGGAAAGATTCCAAGCACAAGCGCTAAATTCTTGCGGACTGGTATACTGGCACAAATGTTCTTATAAAAAAGCATTAAAGTTAATCGAAGATGCGATTGAGAAATTCACAAAGCTAATTTCCAAAAAGCCCGATGGTCTCACAGCTGAAGATATAAGAGATATGAACAAAGGAATTGGTTCCTGCTATAATAGTATGGGGACGATTTACCAAAGCCTAGGTAATTATGCTGCGGCACAGAAGGCATACAAACAAAGTCTAAGCATCTATGAAAAAATAGACAGGATTCAAGAAATTGCCGCCGTAATAAGTAATATTGGAGCAGTATATTATGGTCAAGGTGAATATGACAAAGCACTGAAGTATCATAAAGAGAGTCTTCAGATAAGAGCCAAAATTGGCGACATACACGGCATTGCGATAAGTCAGTCAGAACAATATTGCTATTATCCACTCTCTTCTAGGTGACTATGATTCTGCATTAGAGCTCTATAAGAAATCACTTGAAAAGATAAGGGAAATCGGCGAAGTGACAGGAGCAGGCCTCATCTTGAACAACATCGGACATGTCCATCTTGATATGGGAAATTACAGTCAAGCCCTAAAGACTTTTGAGCAGAGTTTGGACACGCAGCAGGAGAGTGAAAACAAATATGTCATGGCAACCTCTTTCAATGGCATAAGCAAAGTACACCGCTATTTTGGCAATTTGGATAAGGCAATCCAGTTTCAAGACAAAACCGAAAAAATGGCAAGAAATATCAATGCAAAAGAATTGATCGCCCAGTCGTTGAATGTGAAGGGAGAAATATTGCTCGAAATGGCTGATTTTGATACAGCGATAGCCTCCTTAAAAGAATCATTAGAAATATGTGAAGAAGCGACACTAAAATCCGATTTACCTTCCACCCTCACCCTATTAGCACAGGCAATAATGAGAAAATCTTCCGAAAAAAAGAACAGAAAGGAAGCAGAAAAATATTTGAAAGAAGCCCTGAAGACTGCGCAGAACTCAAAAGAAAAGAAGGCAATATGTACTGCATTATTGGGATACATAGAACTGCATCATTTACAAAAACAATACAAGAAAGCCAAAAAAATATGTAATGATTTGCTAACAACTGTCGAAAATGAAAATTTACAAAATCTTTTTCCTGAAGTCCTTTTTCTTAAAGGAGAAAATTTAATTGCCCTTGGTGAAGAAAAAGCGGCATTCAAATATTTTGAAAAATCATTAGAATTAGCCAAACAGCAGGGGCAGAAAAGACTAATTATAAAAATAAAAAATTTTCTCTAAACACATTTCTTTCACTAAAATGATGTTGACTTATTAAAAGAAAAGAATATAATACCCAGATGATTGATCTTAAATTACTAAGGGAAAATCCTGAGATTATTCGCCAGGCAGTAAAAAACCGCAGCGAGAATCTTGATCTGGACGAAATTATTGAATTAGATAAACTAAGACGCACGGGCATAACCAAAATTCAGAATCTAAAAAAAGAACGGAACGAAATATCGGAAAAAGTAGGTAAATTAAAACAACAGGGCAAAAATCCCCAAGAACTCATGGAAAAAGCAAGGGACCTTTCAAACACGATTAAGGATTCAGAAAAAAACCAAAGAGAAATTGAGGATAGATTTACTAAGGCAGTACAATGGATACCGAATATTCCTCATGAATCAGTACCCATTGGCAAAGGTAGTGAAGAAAATCAATTTATCCGGGGATTAAAAGAACCCCCTAAATCTGATTTCCATGTGCTAACACACTGGGAAATAGCAGAGGCATTGGATATTCTGGATATCAAAAGAGCACCAAAGATTTCCGGTTCGCGCTTTATTTTGTATAAAGGGCTTGGCGCAAAATTGGAGCGGGCATTAATAAATTTCTTTCTGGACCTGCATACAAAAAAACACGGCTATATCGAAATTTTCCCTCCGGTTCTTAATCCAACCCATTGTCTCTACGGTACTGGACAGTTGCCAAAGCTTGAAGACGATATGTATAAATGTCGTGATGATGACTTTTATCTATCCCCAACTGCAGAGGTACCATTAACCAATATACACCGTGATGAAATCATTCCCGAAAAAAAACTTCCGATCTGTTATGCAGCATACACACCTTGTTTCCGAAGAGAAGCTGGGTCGTATGGTAAGGACGTAAGGGGTATTAAAAGAGTTCACCAATTTAATAAGGTTGAACTGGTTAAATATACAAAACCTGAAAATGGTTATGAAGATTTTGAGAAATTATTGAGTGATGCCGAAGAGGCGACAAAATTACTCGGTCTTCCTTATCGGATTATGGCTTTGTGTACAGGCGATATGACATTTGCTTCTGCAAAAACCTATGATATTGAAATATATGCTGTGGGAATGAAAGAATGGCTTGAAGTATCATCAGTAAGCATTTATGAACAGTATCAGGCAAGAAGGGCAAATATCCGTTATCGCAAACATGAAGGGGATGTTGATTTTGTGTACACAATGAATGGCTCGGGACTTGCCACACCAAGGGTATTCATCGCAATCTTAGAAAATTATCAGACAAAGCATGGACAGATAAAAATTCCAGAAGTTTTAAGACCATATATGGATGGTCAGGAATTCATTGGATGAAGAAAAATGATCATATTGAGCAAATAATCAAAACCGGCGCAGTTCTTTATGAAAAGAACTTTATTTATGCTACAAATGGTAATATCAGCGTCAGGGTAGATAAAAATATCTTCATCACAACAACAGGGTTATGTAAGGGTGAACTCAAATCAAAAGATATACTAAAAGTTGATTTGAATGGTAAAGTTATAAAAGGAAAACCATCGATTGAATTACATATGCACCTAGGTATATACAAAAGCAGAAAAGACGTGAATGCAGTTATCCTTGCCCATCCATTATTCACAAACTTGATCGGCATACAGCCCGGAGCATTAAACCTGGGTGCCCTGCCAAATATGGAAAAAAACCTGAAGGACGTCGATTTTATACCTAATATCAAACCCGGTTCAGTACAACTCGCCAAGGCAGTGACTGAAGCGATCAAAAAAAATGACATTGTGGTTATCCACCGGTATGGTTGCGTGACAGTTGGCACTAATCTATATGATGCACGCTATAAACTCGAAAGATTAGAATATCTCGCAAAATTCTTAGTCTTTAAACAAATCATCTTTTGATTTATAATACATCGATATTATTTAGAATTGGTAAATCGGTTCGCGCATGATTGAATACCTGAAAAACTGGCTAAATGGAATCCAGCAAAATTATGGTGTAAATCCAACAATCTTCGCTATTATATATTTTGCGAATGTTATTCCATTTTGGTTTTCAATATACAAAATTATTGCTGGAATAAAAAACAGAAATTTAAACCAGGTCAGAACATTCGGTATAATCCTTGGTATAATAATCATTTTACCATTCACCTATGTCGCTTTATTTGGCCATAACCTACCATTCTGGTTTTGGATTGTAGCTGCTTGTGTAATCGGTTATAGTACCTACTCAACAATACGTAGAATAAAATCAGCAAAATAACAACAAGTGGGGTCAAATCTCTACTTTGAACATTGACAACAAGAAAAAGATCCCTATAATATATTTATGGCGCGTCCTTTGAGAATACAATATCCAGGTGCATTTTATCATGTTGCCTGTCGTGGTAATGAACAGAAGAAGATTTTTCTAAACGATAAGGATCGACATCGCTTTGTTGCGTTACTTTCAGAATCATTGGATACCTATCAGGTTGTGCTCTATGCATATACCTTGATGACTAATCATTTTCATCTTCTTGTACAGACCGTGCGCGCCAATCTTTCAGAGTTTATGCGTCGTTTCAATATATGCTATACAGGTTGGTTTAATTATCATCATGGTCGTTGTGGTCATCTCTATCAGGGAAGATATAAGGCATTTTTAATCGACGCGGATAATTACTTACTTGAACTATCTCGGTATCTTCATTTGAACTACGTGCGGGCGAGTAAGTTAGGTTCTTTGGATTACGGGCAGCGCTGGCAGTATGTCAAAGCCTATCATTGGAGTAGTTTACCGGGGTATCTTAATAAAAAAGATGTTGTAGATTTTATTGATTATGATATGGTTTTATCGATGGTAGGTGGTCGTCGTTCGTATCGTGGTTTTATGGTAGACGGGTTGAAGCATGATATTGATAACCCATTTGAAGAGCTAAAGAATCAGGTGATATTAGGAGATGATGATTTTGTAGCGCGTGTGAAGAACGAGTATGTAGAGACAGGATCGTTGCGTGATCAACCGTCGTATCGAGGATTGATGGCAGAGGTAATTGAGCCTAAGGTTGTGTTGGATTGTGTGGTCAAAGTTTTGAAGATTGACGAGACCGTAATCATGCAACGTCGGGTAAGGGGATCTGGTGTCGTACGTGGGATTGTTGCCGAATTATTATACAAGTATAGTGGTTTAACAGAAACAAAAATTGGTCAACTATTAGGAAGTATTGATTATGGTGCAGTTCATCAGCTACGCAGGCGCTTGAGGAAGCAGATGGATTATGATAGTGGGATTAGAGAAAAACACGTAGAGGTTGAGCGTGTACTTAAAAAGTTATGTTCAAAGTAGAGATTTGACCCCATTGTTGGATTTATCATATTAAACCTGGGTGGCGCCAGGAAGAAAAATTCCTTGAACGAAATTGATTATTCAATCATACCTGGAGACCGGATTAAACCTGAATCTGCTTAGATTTCTATATCTGCAATTTGATTATGAATCGACATTTGTACTGGATGGTTCAGCCAACCATATTGTATCAGCAAAAATAACCGGACAATTCTAAAAAATGGTTATTGGGTATGGGTTTGGATGCAGGAATAGTAAACAGATTTTGTGAGTCGGTTGCGTTATCGCATTTCGCAACCGAGAACCGATTTACCAATCCTTTTGTCATATAACGATGCCGTAAAAGAGCTGATGTGGGGTCAAATCTTTACATTATACATATCGTATACATATCTGATTTATCATTAGTAGTATTTTCATTCTGCTGTTAGAACACTACAGTATCTACACATAAAGCACATTAATCCTTGATTCCATAATTCCATAATTCTAAAATTTTAGAATTGTCGAATGGTGATATTTTTATACAACCTTTTTTACGTCTGTAAAATGTAATCTTAACAGTTATTGACAATCGTGGTACGACGTATTATACTAATAATAACTTGGAACTTTAGAAAAAAATCATACTAAGGAGGCAAAAATGAGTACAAAAAAATGGCTGTTTGCTATAGTTATGATTGGTCTTTTCAGCCAGTCGTTTGTTGGAGCACAGGAGGCTGAGAAGATGCCCCTGGATACAACAAAAGTCAGGATTGATAAGATTGACAAAAAAGTATACTCAGAGCTTGAAGATGTCGAAATACGGGGAATGCAAAAGGGAAAGATACCTCTGGCAAAGGAGTTATTACCTGATGATAAACTTATCTGGACCCGTACATTTGAAGGTAGGATGACTGATTGTGCCATTGCGGAAAAGAGTGGTCATGTGGTGATTGGCGGAGCCAAAGACTGGCAAGGTTTTGTGTATCTTTTTGGTCCTGATGGTCAACTTCTTTGGAAAAAAGAAAGTTCAATAAATTCGGATATTAAAAAATGTGGTGCTGTGGTAGTAGATATTTCAAACAACGGCAGGACTATTGGTGTAGTGTGGTTTGGTGATTATGAAGATGCGAATACACAGGTGTATGATGTCAGTGGAGAGAGAACTCTTGATCTCCATGCCGGTGCCGAGATAGGAAGTCACGTTACGGTTTCACCTGGAGGTGGGTATGTAGACTGTGACTGGGGGCTTCTTGCCCGTGACGGAAAGAAAATCGAATTAAGAAAAATTCTCCAGGGTATTCCTCAAATGAAGCCAAGAGAACATTTTGATGCTGTTGCATTTGCTTCAGATAGTGAACTTGTTGTACAAATTGAAGGTATTTCCAATTTATACTTTTTTTCATTCCCTGATGGTCAATTGAAATGGAAAAGAGCAACAGAAAAATTCGGACGGATAGCCACTTCTGAGAATTATGTATTATTAAGTGGTCTTAGAAATGTGATTCTTTTTAATAAGAAAGGAAATTTACTTTGGACGAAAACCCAAGAAAAGATTCATGGAGTTTCTGCTCTTTCCTTTTTCGAAGATGAGGATTACATTGGCATATATAGGCAAGGTCGTTGTGATGGTATCTTAGTTTTAAATACTAAGACTGGTGAAATAGAACACAATATCAATTTTGCCGAAGGTTGTATCGAGCAATTCCCACCATATTTCGTATGTTTAAATGACCTAATCACGGTGAGTGGAATTACTGGCGCTGGTCCTGAGAATCAAGGAAAAAGAGAGGGATATCACGTTTACTTCTTCAAATTCAGTTCGGATAGGAAAATAATAGATAAAGGTTGGCGTAAGGGACTTGTTATAGGAACATCTACTTCTTCTTTTATTGGGGTATATGAAAGTGATGCGACAGATAGGCATCCTGCATTTGGTGATAATTCTACACAGTTTACCATAAATGTTCTCGAAAGGAGGAGGGAATGAAGGTGCTGCTTTTAATTATACCATTGGTGATGACTGCGGAAATACATAGAATAGCATCAAATCCTTTTGTCTTTGAACACGCTGAACCACTCAAAATTCAAAGAGTTTCTAAAGAAGAACTTAAAGGAGCAGTCATCAACTATAATTTATTATCAAAGTTGAAGGATAGTTTGAATAAAACAGGCGTCGTCTTTTGTTAAACGGCAACGCCGTTCAACAAAAAAAACCACGCCTTGCTAATACGTCAGTCATTGACTTCATCCTGCAAATGAATAAACTCTGTTGTGTTTAATCTTCTGAAAAAACGCGGTATTACTTTTTTGAGCCTGTCCAGCACGGTTTCGCAGTTAGGCGACCGTCTTACCCACATGGTTATCATTGCTCTCATCGGAGCAATGTTTTCCGGGCGCATTACTGCATTTAGTGAATTTGCTATTACCTGGTCTCTGCCAATTGTTATCCTCTCACCATTCGCCGGCGTCTTTATTGACCACTGGAACAAGCAGACAATAATGTTACGGTGCCACTTAATTCAATCAATTCTAATTTTTTTAACGCCAATATTCATTGCAATCACACACAGTATTACACCAATCTGGATACTAGTTGTCCTATTCTTTTCTTTGGATATGTTTAATAATACCTCAAAGAATGCCATTATTCCGGACCTGGTTGAATACAACGAGTTAGTACAGGCAAATTCGCTTATCATTACCCTAGCAAGGATCGCCACCTTTATAGGAATGGTTGGCGGTGGTTACCTTATCCGCTGGGTTGGCTGGCAATTCGCTTTTTATATTAATGCCTCAACACATTTCATCGCCGGTGTTTTGGTTCTCGGTATGGGAGCCAAGATATTATTCGAACCGGCAAAGAAATTTGATTTTTCGCTCGGTACAGAACTCAAAAAATCATTGAGGCGTTTCTCAGAAGATCTAAAAGAGCTGGGTATCCTGCTCGTAAAAGACCGAGCAGTGATATTCGTAATGCTTTCAGTCTTTATCCTGCCCTTTGTTGCAACAGTTTCTTACACTGTCTTAATCTTTTTAATTCAGCAGACGTTTGGACTCGGCACTACTGGTGTTGGGTGGTTCGGTGGTATCATCGGTATTGGTATGCTGGTTGGTGGTATACTCATGGGTATTTTCGGCAAGAGCGTAAATCGCGGTAAAACAATTATTTTCGGCATGGCAATACTTGCTCTTTTCTTTTTAGCAGGGCCGTTTTTTACAACCGCTCTTTTTCTTTACATTATTTCCTTTATTGCCGGCGTAATATTCTCATTTATTGGTATTGCTCAGGATACGATTCTCCAGGAAGACGTTCTCAAGGGTATCAGGGGCCGTATTTTTGCTACAAAAGAATTTGTAATAAATTTAACTGTTGTCATCTCTGCTTTGTTCTTCGGTATGATTTCGAAATTCGCTGCACCATACTCAATTATTCGAGGTGTTGGCATATTTCTCATATTCATTACCATTGCAGCCTTTCTCATCTACCGATCAATTCCTGGCGATATTCAGACGAAACTGTAGTAATTACCCTTCATTGCCCTTATAGCCTTCTTCTGCCCTCTCTCAATCCTCTTAAGCCCTTTATATCTTTATATCATTGACCTTTCCCTTTTCATAGATATAATTCACTGAAGAAAGGAGTATTATGTCAGATGCTATAAGATTCGGCATATCAATGAACAAGGAGTTGTTAAAGGATTTTGATAAGCTCATTTCAAAGACCGGCTATACAAATCGCTCCGAGGCGATCAGAGATTTAATCAGGGAACGTTTGGTTAAACAGGAATGGAAATTAGCCAACCAGGAAACCGTAGGTACTATTACAATCGTTTACAGCCATGAGGTACGCGAACTTACTGAAAACCTAACTGCCCTGCAGCACAAATATCACAAACAGATCATCTCAACTATGCACATTCATCTTGACAAACATAATTGCTTAGAGGTGCTTGTGGTAAAAGGAAAAGGTAATGTAATAAAAAATATTGCCGAGAGACTTCTAAGTACAAAGGGAGTGAAACACGGTAAGTTGACCACAACAACAACCGGGAAAAAAGTTCGGTAGATTTGCTTGACATATAAATTTGAGTAGATATAATTAGTTATTCCATCGCTGCCATACATGGCAGCTTCGGGATACTCAATTTCCCAGCCAAATCAAAGATATGGGGGAAATTGGTACGGGGCGTGGCGCAGTGGCTTAGCGCGCCAGCTTGGGGTGCTGGAGGTCGCCCGTTCAAATCGGGTCGCCCCGATATTAGGGCACAGGGCATAGGATTCAGGAAACAGTATGCTGATCCCCTGATATCTCTTTGTCTTACTTCCTATCTCCAGACTCCCGTGATCAGTACCCGATGAATCCCGCTCTTTTACAAAAGGGCTGGATGAATCGGGCGACTACAATTTATTAAAATCCTCTAATCCCCTGATATCCTGATCCCCTAACCTAAATCTCCCCGGCTTTTTGTAATCCGTACTTTGCGCATAGTGGACCAACCAACTCATATATTACAGTTGTTGCAGTTATTGTAGTGAATATCATCCCACCGTATTCCGGATACAATGCCTTGGCAGATAATGCAACACCCAGAGCAACCCCTGCTTGTGGAACCAATCCCCATGCCAAATATTTACCAATCTTTGCATCAGCATGACTTTTCCAGGCACCTATCTTAACACCGACAAATTTCCCGATAACCCTGAAAACAATATACAGAAGTCCTATTATTCCTATTTCTGGGATTAAACCAATTTCCAGATTCGCTCCAACCAGAATAAAAAAACATAAGAATAAAATGGGATCAACTTCACGTAATATTTCAAAAAACAATGTACTATCCTTTGAGACATTGGCAATAACCACACCTGAAACCATACTTGTTAGTAATGGCGATAAATGCAATTTTATCGATAGCCCAACCACGAGAAAAATAAAACCCACTGTTACTATAAGCAATTCCTCTTTAGTTTTAACAAACCTTGAAAAATAATGGAAGCCAAATCCCAATATCCCTCCAAATAATAATGATGCTAAAATCTCTATTAAGGATCTGATAATAACAAGAGAGTTAAAACTACCACTACCTATGGCAGTGGCAAACGTAATTGCTAATGCTGAAAAAATAAGACACCAGGCATCATCTATTGCGACAACCCGTAAGAGCATATCAGTAACTATTCCTCTGGCTCGATATTCCCTGATAACCATTACTGTAGCGGCCGGTGCTGTGGCTGCCGCCGCGGCTCCCAGCACAAAGGAAGGATGAATTGCCATTCCGTTTAGAAGAAAGTAGATCACCATTACGATCGTTACGATAATCCAGGCAAAACTTGCCTCTAAAACCGAAATCCAAATAACAGGTTTACCTGCCGCCTTCATATCCTTGAGCGTAAAATTGGCGCCAAGGGAAAATGCAATAACCCCCAAAACAAAATTTGAAATGAAATCTGAAAAATTAATTATTTTCAATGGCACCAGATTCAATAGTCTGGGCCCGATAAGAATACCAATTAAGAGATAGGCAGTTACTGCAGGAAAGTGAATTTTCCGGAGAAGTTTTGCGCCGAAATATCCGGTTATGATAATTACAGCTAAACCAAAAATACTATTCAGTTGATGCAATCTCCCCGACTTTCATTAAACTGAATTTGGTGAGAAGTGGACCAATTAATTCAAATATAACTGTTGTTGCTGCGATGACAGTAAAGATATAATTACCAAATTCAGGAAAGGTTGATTTTGCTACAAGCCCAATACCAAGTGCAACACCTGCCTGGGGCGTTAAGCTTAATCCAAGCCAATTCTCGATCGGTTTTGGCGCATTGCTTATTTTCGCACCGATTTTTGCACCATAAACTTTTCCGATCACACGAAATATTATATAAAGCAGACCAACTATCCCCATTTTATAAAGAATACTAAAATCTAAATGAGCACCAGCCAAAATAAAGAAAACGAGGTAAAGCGGAGCATCAACTGTCCTCAACATCTCAAAAAACTTGTAATTCTCGCGCGCCAAATTAATGACGACAAGCCCCATCATCATCGAGGACAAAAGAACAGAAACATTTATGGCGATCGATAAACCAACATTCAAAAGTATAAAACCAAATATATATACTAAAAATTCCTCTGAGGTTTTTACAAATCGGTTTAAAAAGGAAAAAATATGACCCAGGATTGCACCAATAATAAGCGCTCCGAAAATCTCACCGAGACCGGCAAAAATAATGGATATCTGAAATACTTCGGCTCTCATGGCATTGGCAAATGCAATGGCAAGAGCTGCAAATATCAAACACCAGGCATCATCAATCGCTACAACCTTTAACAAAAATTCAGTTAATAATCCGCTTGCACGATATTCCCTGATAACCAAAACAGTAGCAGCGGGTGCAGTTGCTGAAGCAGCAGCGCCGAGTACAATTGCTGGATAGATAGGAACTTTGACAATAACAAAATAAATAAGTAGCGCAGCCGAAACCAATACCCAGGTCCCGAAAGCAGCAATAAAAGAAATCCACATAATTTGTTTCATACCTTTTTTTATTTCTTCCAAACGGAAGTTTTCACCCAAGCTAAAGGCAATGATACCTAAAACTAAATTGGAAAAAAAGTCAGATGCCGTAAAAATTTCTTCAGTGACAATATTTAATATATGAGGACCAATAAGGATACCAACAATAAGAAATGCAGTGACGCTTGGTAAGCGAACATACTTCAAAAGGCGTGCGCCGACAAACCCTAATAAGAGTATTAAACCGGCGCTTAGAAGCGTATTCACTTTTCTATGATATCGTGTTCTTTAAATATGTAAATAAAAAGATCGAGTAAGGATAGCATTCCAACCAATTTTTTATCTGATACTACGGGTAGCATTTCAACATTATGAAGTCTCATTAGCCGACGTGCCTCCTGGATTGTATCAGTTTCCTTAATAGAAACAAAGTTTGTATTAATAATATCATCAACAAGAATTAACATCCCCATTTCTGGAGAAAGTTCAAGATTCAAATCTTCATCATCCACCGCTTCCACAAAAGGCATTCTTTTAACAATCTCGCTTACTGATTTGGAAAATGGTCTAAAGATATTACAAATACCCCTGTAGTTCACGATACCTAAAAGATTATTCTCCTCATCAATAACAGGAAACATATGCTGATTGGTTCTTCGCATCAATTTTATTAATTGCATAAGGGTTGTTGAGGGCATAACCGTCAAAACATCTTTGTTCATCACCTGTGATATAGACAATTTTTCAACCTTCATATTATTATTATATAAATAATTGAATTATTTTCAATAGATATGTTGGCTCAGGCAAGCACTACTTTATTTCTGCCCGAGAGCTTTCCTGCATACATTGCCTTATCTGCCTTACCGATAAGATTATCACGGCTCCTTGCATCTTCAGGGCATGTTGCTACTCCTGAAGTCACAGAAATACTAAATTTTTGATTACCAAAGGCGAAAAATGGTTCTTTGCTAACTTCTTTCCTTATTCTTTCCGCAATTAGAGCTGCTGTCTTTTTGTCGGTATTGGGCAGAATTACAATATATTCATCCCCACCATAGCGCGCTACCACATCACCACTTCGTACAACCTTTTTAATTCTTTGACCAACATACTGCAGTGTCTCGCTGCCTACAAGATGACCAAAATTATCATCAACGAGTTTAAAGAAATCAATGTCAAGAAAAATTAGTGAAATTTTATTCTGGGTAGGTATCCGATCTGTAAAAAATCTATCTAAAAATTGATTGCAATAACGACTATTGTACAGCTGGGTGAGATCATCGATTAAGCTTGCCTCCTCCATCTTGCGGTACATTGCAGCGTTTTCCAGTGCAACAGTGATATGGGCAACAAGATTCTCAAATATCTCAAGATCATCCTGTGTAAATGGCTCACCACCGACCTTATTCACAACCTCAACCACCCCGATAATTTTATCTTTGCTAATCATTGGAGCACAAAGAATTGATTTTGTGGTAAATTTTGTCTTTTTGTCAACGCCCGAATAAAATCTTGGATCTTTTGTGACATCAGAGACAATCAGTGACTGACCATAACGCGCTACCCAACCGGCTACGCCCTGACCAACTTTCAATCTCATCCCCAGAATCTTTTTCCCTGCTGCACCAGCTACGGCTTCAAACACCAGTTCTCGTTTGTCATGATCAAAAAGCAATACTGACCACCCCTCAGCCTTGATTAAATCTGCAGTCTTTTCCATGATGATACGCAGAATTTCTTTTGGCTCTAAAGAAGAACTAATCGCTTTCACAATTTCACTGAGTGCTTGAAGTTCCTGAATTTTTTGTTTAAAAGATACCATTGTCTTCGAATTGGATAAAACAGCTTTTCTACGTTCAATCAACTTTTCTACAACATTTTTAAAATAGTCAACTCGATAGGGTCTGTAAATTAAGCCTTTAATATCCCAAAAAATAATCTTTTCGTAATCAATCTGAGTATCCTTATCAGTCATTATAATAATCGGTATCGAGGCATCCAGTTTTTTAAGTCGACCTAATATTGTAATTGCTGTATCATCAAGAATCAATAGATCATAGTTTTTCTTTTTTATACTTTTTTTTATATCATCGATCTTTACTACGGCAGTCCAATTTAATCCTAAATCCTTTAAATTATGAGACAGTGTAGCAAGTCTCAAACGGTCAGTATCGTATATCAGGACTAGCATTAAATGTTTTTGACTTCGTATACTAATTTTATATTTTTCTGTTGGTGATTATAAAGATAACTTTTATCTATCTGAATATCAGAAATTTCTGCATCGACAACGGCTTTGTTTTTATTCAATTCTTCTAAATAATGAACTCCCTTTGGGATAATTGATATTTTATGATCCGTAAATTTATAGCCGTGGTTAGCTTTTCTTAAATCATCAACGCCTTTAATGTACTTCACAAAATCATCTTCATCAATTAAATATTCAAAATTCTCAATATTTAAAATGATATTGGCCAAAGTTGGCAAATCACAGATAATTACTGAACGCCCTGGTTGCCGTTCCATGGAATAAAGGGAAGCGTCTGCTATGATTGGACCAACCAGATCCGGATCACCATGTGAATTTGCACAAAAAACAACATCTTTACTTGGCATCCCCGAGGCAATACCGACACCGATTCTAAAAAGACTTTTAAACTCTGGAGGCAACAAGGCATATGTAATACCATCCAGTTCAAGTGTTCGCTTAGCAACTCCCGCAAACCATTCGCGATAATGCATAAAGTTTGCGCGGATAAATTCTTCAGCTCGTTGAATCATATCCCGCGCGCACAGAACAGCTCTTTTCCCAGCATCGCAAGCAGAGATAAGATCAAAATCAGCCCCTGTAAATATAGAAGAGCGAAGCTTTATACCACGGCCAGTTACTGACTCTGTATAGAGACGATTATATAAAGATAATGAGTTTTCTGCAAACCATACAAGACCGCCATCTCCCGTATCCTTTAAGAGAAAACCACCATATTTTTTAGCAATATCAGCCATTTCTTTTGCAAACTTGTACTTAATTTTTTGTTCCCTAACCGCATCATGCAGTTTGATACCCATATAAGATGAGCCTCTAATATCATAAACCAAAATAGTAATACACTTACGAAATGGTTCAACAAAATTTTTGACATCCATAGAATAATCACGGTTTTTCTTTAGTAAGGTCAAAATATCTTTCCCCTCAAGAGATAAGACTTTTAGATTCGCCAAATCATTTACTAATCTTTGTGGCTGATCATTTGGTGGAGGCAAACAATTAACTATGTCAAGAAAACATTGACCAATGTACTGGGGGATAATTACCTGTTTTATGAATGAATTATAAGCTGCTTTTATTTTATCAAAATCAATTTCTAGAGACAACAGTCCTCTCTTTTCAAATGTATTAAGTAATGAAAGACTGCGACTTTTTTGACGATGTAATTGCTCAAACTCCTGGGTTAACTTTTTTGCAAATAACTTATCTTCCTCTTTGGTTGAAGGTCCGAATTTATTATAAAACATGTAATCATCATAGATGTCACCAATTTTTATTATTCTATTAGAATCTCTTTTTTCGACACTATATTTAAAATCTTCTTCCTCCTGTAAATACTGAAGTATTTCACTACGTCTCCTCTCATAATCCTTAAGATGATAAATATTTCCGAGAAAGAGTCTATCAAATCGTGAAAACAGATTCGATGTCTTTTGAGTAATAATATTAATATCAACTCCTTTTTCAACCTCATTTCCTATTATGTTTTTTAGACTGTTCTCCACCTCAAAATAAAGGTCGTGGAGTTGCTCTTTCAGTCGTAAGACATAGAGATCAATATTTTTAAGTTCCTGTTCCATTTTACCTGTTATCTCACGAAGGAGAAAAGATATCTTCTTGATTAACTTCATAAGTGATGCTGGAGATAAGTAGTTTAAATACACTTGTGGTATTTTTCTAATTGCATCTTTAATGCTTGTAGCACCAAACCCTGCAATATCAGATAATAAATCGTCTAAAAGGCTTTCAGCACGGGCGCTCATGATATTTTTATGGACACTAAAAAAAATCTCGGGCGTGAAGGATACTTTTTTCAAATCTCTATTAAATCCCTGGATATTTTTTACATGCTTCGTATTCTCAATCAAATCCACAATTTCATCAGGGCATTTTTCAACTAAGGCATTAGGTATTGTTATACCCATTTTCTTACAACCAAGATAGAGCGCCAATTCGTAACCTTTATAATCTGTTAATCGGTGCCCCAGCCAGATGACAAAGTTAACTCTATTCTCAAATATTCTAACAGGTTCGTCTGATATATTCAGAAAAACTAATCCTCGTTTTATCGCTAATAAATTATTTGTATATTTTTCTTCGTTAATAAACCGCTCTTTCAATAATTTACAATACTTACTATTTTCTTCAACATAATTCTGCAGATCATGAATTAGATATTTATTCATTTTTCAATCTTTGAGGATACTTCAAATAGATATTTACCACGACCACCTTTTTCATCTCTGATTTCACCTGTCTCATCTATCATTATATCAAAAACGCCTAACAGAATCTTAAGACTATCAGGACGAGAGATCTCCTGACCTAATTGTTTAACAAAAATTTTATATAAATCGAGTATAAAACCGCGCTGCGTAACCTTCTGTTTCATCCAGTATTCTAATCCCTGTTCAATGCTGAGTAATAAAGGATCTGTTCTCAAACCTTCTTCACTAAGAAATGAGAATTTGTTCACATTCAATAAAAGATTAAAAAGTGTTGCATCATCACAGATTACTGTAGACTTTTCCTTGGCTCTGACCTTAGAATACAAATTTGCTTCTCTAACAAGCATGCCAGTTAAGTCAAGTTCGCCAAAAGCATTTTTTTCTAAATAAATCTCTTCAGGATAGATTCCTGAAGCAATGCCTACACCTATTTGAAATATTGACTGATAAGATGGCAGTAATGTTGCATAGGTCACACCCTCAAAACTTATTCTTCGTTCCTCAGTTTCACGAAACCAATCTTGATATTTATCAATATTCTCCTGAACAAAATCCTTAGCACCTTTTACCATCTCAAGTCCGCAACGAACAGCTGATAAAACACTACCTTGTTCGAGTCTCAATGTACTGTAATTTCGTATATCATAATGATTTGCTGTAAATAATATAACCCCTCCGTCACCTGTATCTTTTATCGGAATACCACCAAATCTACTAACAACAGACAGCATAAATTGCTGGAAATAATTTCTTATTCCACTCTCCCGCTCGGCGTTCCTCAATTTTGTACCCATAAAGGTTGAGCCTCTAATATCGTAAACAAGCACAGAAACCAAATTTTTATGGTGTAGGACATTCACATCAGAAGCATCCCTTCTTCTTTTAATAATATCAAAATTTTCTCCAATCACAAAAACTTCACCTGATAGCGATTCTTCTGCAAGATAACGGACCCCTTCGATTGATGTTACATCTGATAATTTAGGGTAATATTCAATTAACTCTTCCAGCAGAAATGTTTTAATCAGGGGTTCTATGACTTCATTAGTTATTATTTCAAATTTTTTCTTGATTGCTTTAATATTATATTTTTCCTTTAAAAAACCGGAACTCCGGTATTTATTCATAACCTCTATCGCCATCTTGTTATTTCTTATCTCATTAATAGTACCTTTTATCAATAATTGAAGTTGGTTGTCAGCAATACTTTTATTTTTATTCAAAGATAATATTATATAGGGATCCCATTCATTTTTAAAAACAAATCCCAATAAATCTTTTGTTTTAAGACTAAGAATGTAATTTAATTCACCTTCTTTCTTTACCCGTTCCTGGTATTCATTGTTAAGAATCTTAAGGTCATAACCATGGGTCATAAGATTAGATCGCAGTTTTTTAATCATGCCATCAATTGATTCCTCAGTTGAAAAATTCACAGTAAGATCGATCAACTGTTCTTTGATAACCTTGGTCGTCTCTTCTGTTTTTCGTTTAATATCATGTTGTTTTCTCTCAATCATCTCTTTCCTGTTTTCAATTCTCTTAATCATTTCATATGCCTTTGTTTTTAGTAATTTCAATATTTCAGAAAGACTCTCATTATCAGGAAAGAAAAAGTAGGATTTAAAGATTTTAAGAACTTCATCCTTGTTTAGAAATGTTGTTCTACTAATTGCAGCCATAATTTTGTCTTTTGTGTCCGTATAACAGGAAGTAGTAATGTTTTTAAACATAGCGCTAAACAAAGGTTCTGGCAATCCTTTTTCAAGAAAACATGTGCTTAATAATTTCATTGTTTCTGAATGGCTGCATTGTGGTAAAAGTGGAATCTTTGCATAAGAATCTAATATTAATGTGTCCATTACAGCCATATTTTCAGCCAGTGAATGCCTGATATAGTTGAATAATTGATTGACGACAACGCCCAATCGTTCTGAAATTAATATTTTCTTCATAAGCGGTACATGCATGGTCTGTTGCTTTAGAAGATCACGTAGAAGTTTACGGTTGACAATCTCAAATATTAATATTCTGTTATTATCGTCTGCTACGAACTTTTTGTAGATTTCAAACAAATTTTTGCTATATCTCTCAAAAAATTGGTCCCATTTGTCAACTCCGGATTCATCTAATAAAAAATGTACATAATGTGTGATAAAATCTTTTTGTAGTGTAAAAATTTTCCGTCCAAAGTAGACCAGTTGTTTACTGCCTTTTTTCTCAAGCATCTCGATAAAACTGTCACCTTTACAAATTTTCTTCAATATGCCAATATAACGTTCAAAATTAACTGTATCACGATAAGTATTTTCAAGATTTTTATAGTATGGAGTATTCTGGATCAGGATATCTTCAAATTCATTTCTTAGCATTATATCCTTCCTTTACCGCTATATGTTCTCGGAAAGTTTTAGAAAAGTGATGTCGGCCATTACCGATGGAAACGAAATAGAGATAATCAACATCTGCAGGTGAAACAGCAGATGCGATTGAATTTTCCCCTGGCGAGCATATCGGTCCCGGTGGAAGCCCGGTATGTATATATGTATTGTATGGTGAATTGAGTTTCAAATCCTTTTGGAGCAATTTTGTTTTTGTTTGATATTTCTCGTAGTTAATATTCTTCAAGGCGTAAAAGACTGTGGCACACGATTCCAAAGGACGGCCAACCTTGATCCTGTTAACAAAAACCTTGGCAATAATTGGCCTCTCCTCCTCAAGCTTTGCTTCTTTCTCAATAATGGAGGCGATTATTATGATCTTATTAATCGAATCCGGGTCCAATGCGAATTTTTCAATATGCTTACTAAAATTTTTCATGAACGTACTGATCACTTCTGAATCGGTTTGTGAAATACTAAACGAATAGGTATCAGGGAAAAGATAACCTTCAAGCGAAGAAACCTTTATCCCGAAATTTTTGATGAAGTTTCTATCATTACATAACGAAATAAATTTCCTTTTATTAATAATCCCACTAATATCAAGTATTTCAGCCGTCTCATAAATAGTAAGCCCTTCAGGTATGGTAATAATAATATCAGATTTACCACCGCGCGTAAGTTTATTAATCACATAAACAGGATTTTTATACCTCTGCAATTCATAGGTACCAGATTTCAGATGTTTCTCTTTCCCGGATATTTTTAGCCAGAAAAGAAACTCATTGATGTCGCGGACAATATGAATGCGTGAAAGATATTGTGCAATTTCCCTTGCATTGGCATCCTCTGGTATAGTAATTTCTGTTCTGTCAAAATTAATAGGCTGCAACCAGATTAAAAATACTAAAATTAATATTGAAATTGCTATTACCTTCCTTTTCATATTGTACATATGGTTTGAGACTTTAGATATTCATCAAGCATGATAGAAGCAGCAATCTGGTCAATCTTATCCCTTTGTTTTTTCAAACCCATATCTTTTACGATTTCCAAAGCATACCTACTTGTAAATCGTTCATCCCATAGTTTAACCTCAACATCTATCGATTTTCTAAACTTCTTCAAAAATCTACGTACTTCTTGTGACATCTCGGTTAATTCTCCAGTATGGGAAATGGGATCGCCAATAATCACAAGTCCTATATTGTTCTCTTTAATAATACACTTAAGTCGTTTTATGAGATCTTTTTGAGACTTAACCTTTAGCGTAAGTAATGGTTGCGAGATCACGCAAAGTGCATCGCTGATCGCAATCCCAACCCTTTTCTTGCCATAATCAATAGCCATAATCCTCATATATCTTATCTCTCCTAATTCAGACACATAATATTATGCACAAGATAACCTCACTTTGTTCGGTTACTTGAAATATTGGATTGATATTCCAATACTTCAAAATAAATTATAATGAAATATCCTAATATGTCAATATTGTTAGCCAATGGCTAATCGCAAATCGCATATAGGTATAATTACGCAATACTACACAGCGTTTGGTGAATATCGGTCCGCGATTGCGAAATGCGATTCGGCTCCGTTAATGGGTTTCGTTGTTTTGACGATTTACGACAAATAATTATCGATAAACGATGGCGAATTGTCCACCCATTGACTTTGCCTGCAATATACATAAAATAAACTATGGGCTATATCACTATTATACGCCCGATTAATTGTGCAATAACATTTGTGTCGGTATTAGTCGGTGCCTTTATCGCAAAAGAGTTTACATATTCACCGCAATTGATCCTTGCTGGTATGATCGGCTTTATTGTCTGCGCATTCGGTAATATTGTCAATGATTTGTATGATATTGAAATTGATAGAATTAATAGTCCTGACCGGCCATTACCATCAGGCAAGGTTGAGAAAAAATCTGCAATTCTATTGGCTATCTTTCTTTTCATAATTTCTATTTTATTCTCTATCAGTTTTGGGTTACTTGTGTTTTTACTTGTACTTGGCGTCTTAATCTTGCTTTTTACCTATGCCCTCTATTTCAAGAAAACAATCGCCGGCAATTTTGTAGTATCAATAATTACTGGGCTAAGTTTCATTCTCGGCGGTATTGTCGGAAATAACTCCGCATGTATATTCCCATTTCTCTTTTCTTTTTTTATCCATATGCCGCGTGAAATAATAAAAGATGTAATTGACATTACGGGCGATAAATCGGTGGGCATTGCCTCTTTACCAATTCTTCTGGGTAAGGAACGGTCATTTAATATCAGTGCTCTCTTCTTAGGAATTTTATGTATTCTGCTTCCGCTGCCATATATTATGAAAATTTTACATTTACAATATATGATAGTAGTATTAATATTTGCATTTCCCATAATCATCTATGTAATCTTCAGGCTTTTAAAAAAACCTCATGAAACCGTGTTGACCAAATTGAGCAATCTTCTAAAAATTTCCATGGCAGCAGGGCTTATAGCGATGATATTATGATAATCAAATCAATTATACTGGGCATAGTTCAGGGATTGACGGAATTTTTACCGATATCGAGCTCCGGACATTTGGCTATTTTAGAAAAATATTTTGGTATTGCCGAACCAGTCGTTCTTGCTACTTTTTTGCATTTTGGTACATTTATCGCCACTGTGGTCTTTTTCTTAAAACCAATCATTACCATAATCAAAGGCTTGGTAAAAGGAGAAAAAGAAAGTATTAATTATATTATTTATATTATTGTTGGAACAATTCCTATTGTACTCTTTGCACTGATTTTCAGAACCCAGATCGAACAGTCTTTTACTAATATACCAATAGTTGGAATTTTCTTGGGTATCACAGGAGTAATTCTCCTTTTGACCAGTATTGTTAAAAGAGGTAATAGAAAAGTTAAGTTGTTATCAGCATTTCTAATCGGTCTAAGCCAGATGTTTGCTGTATTCCCCGGTATCTCGCGCTCTGGTATGACCATTTCAACCGGTCTTTTTTCAAAAGTGAGCCCTGAGGAATCCTTTAAATTTTCCTTTTTACTATCCTTGCCGGCGATTCTGGGCGCCAATCTTTTAAAATTAAAATCAATCTCACAAATAAATGACTTTCCAAGCATAATCATTGGCATGCTTTGCAGCTTTATATTTGGTCTTATAGCACTCAAAATCTTAAAGGGTTTAGTACATCGAAGATTTCACCTTTTCGGAATTTATTGCTTGGTTATAAGTATATTAATATTATTACAATGAAGAAAATAATTATTATTTTATCAGTGTTTTTTATTATCACCAAAACCTTTGGTGAAATAAATCGTTACAAAAAAGGTAATCTGGTTATCGAAAATATACCGGAGATACCGGTATCGCTCATTAAGAAATTAACTCCTTATCAGAATACACGCTATGCCTCTTTCCGCGATTGGTTACCCGATGATAAGGGTATGATTATCCGTACAAGGCTTGGTAATGTCTCTCAGATCCACTTAGTCGAAACACCAAAAGGTTTTCGCAAACAGTTGACGTTTTCCAACGAGCCTCTTGATGTTGCCACCATATGTCCCGATCCCCAGAATCCATTTTTCCTTTTTACTCGGGATTCCGCCGGTAATGAAGTAAAGCAAATCTACAAGTTTAACTATATAACAGGCAAACATCGACTTTTAACCGACGGTAAATCCAAACACCTCGCACCGCGCTGGTCAAATAAAGGAGATAAGTTTGCTTTTTCCCGCAATATACAAAACACCAGAGATTTTGATATTTATCTCGGTACATTAAAAGGCGAAAAAAGTCCCCAGCAGATTTTAGAAAAAGGAGGCTATTGGTACCCGGTAGATTTTTCACCGGATGATAAAAACCTGCTCGTGAAAAAATACATCTCGGCAAATGAATCTTATTACTATGTTTTAGATATTAATAAAAAGATGATAATCCAGATCAATCCCGCGGACAAGAAGATTGCTTATGGTCAAGCATACTGGGCACGAAATGGAAAAGGGGTTTATCTGGTCTCAGATCAATTCAGTAATTTTAAACAACTGTTATATTATGAACTGGAGACAAAGCATAATGATATTCTTACAAAACAGATTCCCTGGGATATTGAGGAATTTGAATTATCACCTTCAGGTGATACAATTGTCTTTGTCAGTAATGAAGGTGGGATAAGTAAGTTATACTTTTTAAATACTAAGACGCGTACAATAACCCGGGCACACCTGCCTGATGGTTTGATATATAATCTGAAGTTCCAACCCGACGGAATGCAACTTGCCATGGTCGTCAATACGCCAACATCACCGAGCGATGTGTACACCTTGAACTTCAAGGAAAAAATATTTATACGCTGGACCTATAGTGAGGTCGCCGGCATTGACACAAGTAGTTTTAGTCAGGCACAACTGATCCATTATCAAACCTTTGATAGTATTGATGGAGAGCCAAGATTAATCCCTGCTTTCTATTATAAACCAACTACGTTTAAACCACCATACCCGGTTTTGATCATGTGTCATGGTGGTCCCGAATCACAATATACTCCAGGTTTTTATACAATAATACAGTTCTATTTAAATAAAATAGGTATTGCAGTAATTGCGCCTAATATTAGAGGTTCTTCAGGTTATGGCAAAGAATACGTAACACTCGATAACGGATATAAAAGAGAAGATGCTGTTAAAGATATTGGTGCACTCCTTGACTGGATTGATAAACAACCAGAGCTCGATGCATCGCGCATATGTATTACCGGTGGTTCATACGGTGGTTATATGGTGCTCGCATCCATGGTTCATTATAGTAATCGCCTGCGATGTGGTATGGGATCTGTAGGTATAAGTAACTTTGTTACATTTTTGGAAAACACCGGAAAATACCGACAGGATCTAAGGAGAGTAGAATATGGCGATGAACGAGATCCCCGGATGCGTAAATTTCTAAATGAAATCTCGCCATTGACCAATGCACACAAAATAATAAAACCCCTGTTTATTGCACAGGGTCTGCATGACCCGCGGGTGCCAGTTACCGAAGCAGAACAGATTGTAAAGGCAGTCCGTAAAAATGGAGTAGATGTCTGGTATCTACTTGCCGAAGATGAGGGACACGGTTTTGCAAAAAAATCGAATCGGGATTTTTACATACAAACACAAATACTATTTCTTGAAAAATATTTATTAAAATAACCCATCCACACTCCTCACCCTCAAGGAAGGAGGATAAAGCCTGCCCTGAACCCCGAAAGTGTCATTCTGAACTTGGTTCAGAATCTCTTCGGGGCAGTATTGTTTCAGTGGGTGGGGGTAAAAAGGAGGTTTTTTTATGAAAATCTTAGTTGGTTATTATTCAAGAACAGGTAACACAAAAAAGATGGCTGAGGCAATTGCCAAAGGAATCAAAAAAGAAAGTATCGAAGCCGATCTACTGGATGTAAATAAAATTAAACCAGACGATCTTTTAAACTACGAGGCACTAATATTTGGTTCACCTACATACTATGGTGTAATGGCTGCCGAATTAAAAAAATTACTCGATGAAAGTGTAGCATACCATGGTAAACTATCTGGTAAAATCGGTGGTGCATTTACGTCGGCTGGTGGTATTGGAGGCGGTGCTGAAACTACAATACTCAGTATTCTCGAGGCATTCTTAATCCATGGCATGATCGTAATTGGAGAATCTGGTATATTTCATTACGGTCCAGTATCAATCGGATCCCCTGATGAAAAAGTATTAAAGTCATGTACCAAATACGGCATAAAAATCGCCCGGTTGATGAAGAAAATATGTAGCGAATAGCTCTTCTATAGTACTCTATTAGTAACATTCTAGAGAGCGATGAATACTTTTTCAAAGCTCTCACACGAAGGTCTTGACAAACCTTTATAAGTGTATAGAGTTGATCAAGGAGTCTAAAATGAAATCAGTTGACAATAAAAGCAAAGAAGGTTTAATGCCTGACAAGGTAAAAATACTTCTTGTTTACCCAGAGTTCCCAGAAACTTTCTGGAGTTTTAAATATGCCTTAAAATTTATCTTCAAAAAAGCAACTAATCCACCGCTCGGGTTATTGACTGCAGCATCAATACTTCCTAAAGAATGGAAGAAAAAACTTGTGGACATGAATGTAATGTCCCTGAAGAACAAAGACCTTGAATGGGCTGACTTTGTCTTTATCAGTGCTATCTCTATCCAAAAAGAATCTGTAAAAGAAATCATGAGCAGATGTCAAAAAACAGGTGTTAAGATTGTTGCCGGAGGACCGCTTTTTACAAGTAACTATAGCGCGTTTGAACAGATAGACCATTTGGTTCTGAATGAGGCTGAAATCACGCTCCCGCGTTTTTTAGAGGATTTGAAAAACGGGTGTGCTAAACATATTTATACTTCTCATCAATGGGCAGATTTAAAAAAGACCCCTGTGCCGCAATGGAAATTGGTCAACATGAAAAAATATGCTTCAATGAACATTCAGTATTCACGAGGATGTCCATTTAATTGCGAGTTCTGCGATATCCCTCTATTCTATGGACACAAAGTACGGATAAAGGATAAAGACCAGATAATAGCAGAATTGGAAAGCCTCTTTTTAAAAGGGTGGCGGGGTGAAGTATTTTTTGTCGATGATAATTTTATTGGGAATAAAAAACTTTTGAAAAAAGAGATTTTGCCTGCTGTTTTTCAATGGATGGAACAGAAAAAACACCCATTTTCATTTTTTACACAAGCATCTATTAATCTTTCTGATGATGAAGAACTTATGCAATTAATGGTTCAGGCAGGATTTGATACAGTGTTTGTCGGTATTGAAACTCCAGATGAAATAACTTTATCCGAATGCAGTAAATTCCAGAATAAAAACCGTGATCTAATCGCCTGTGTTAAAAAAATGCAGAAATTTGGTTTACAGGTACAGGGAGGATTTATTATTGGTTTTGACAGTGATACACTTACAATTTTTGAAAGGCAAATTATGTTCATTCAGAAAAGTGGGATTGTCACTGCAATGGTAGGTTTGCTAAATGCCCTCCGTGGTACAAAACTTCACCAACGTCTTGAAAAAGAAAATCGATTATTGAAAGAAGTTACTGGTGATAATACGGACTGCTCAATCAATTTTATCCCTAAGATGCATTATAAAACACTTATGGATGGCTATAAAAAGATACTCAAGACAATCTATTCTCCTGATTATTTTTATAAGCGGGTTAAGGAATTTCTACAGGATTATAAGCCGTTACAGAAAAGGACATTTCGATTTCGTTTCACCTACCTGGCAGCGTTCTTTAAATCTATACTGTTTCTCGGAATATTAGGAAAAGAAAGATTTCATTATTGGCGACTTTTACTCTGGAGTATGTGCAGCCGACCGCGACTTTTTCCTCTGGCAGTAACCTTTACGATTTACGGCTTCCATTTCCGAAAAGTCTTTGAAAAATACGTGTAATATTTAAAAAAAATAATCTAATAACTACTTAAAGACTTCGCATCAATAGTCTTATTGTCTTATAGTCTTATTGTCTCATTGTCTTATCGTCTAATTGATTATCCGACTATCTTCTAAACTATTCATTTTTCCTTGCTACACAGGATAATAATGCGCCTTCATTGATGATTCGTAAGTTTAGGGTATTTTTCAAATCTTCTTTTTTATCAGCTATCTTTGAATAATCTGTCTTTTTCATTTGAAAATTTTAATCATTTACACCATAATGTCAATAGTATTTTTGAAATTATTTTGGGCTCTATCTATTTTAACTAATTGACAATTATGTTATAATATATATATACTTTGTCCATACTGAATGCATAGACTCACGCATTTTCATATCACAACCCTCATCATATCAGCGCATTATTATTTCATGGATTTAGCTGAAACAAGCCATTTCCACAAAGGAACGAATTCTATTTTCGTTCCTTTAAATTGTTCCTTAGCCTCATAATCCTCAGTTATAACGAGTAGCTTGCTACATCTCAACTCTTTACTTGCCTTAACCAATATTCTTAATTCTCGCTTTTTTGTATCTACTTCACTAATATCATAACAAACCTGGATAAGCTGCTCTATTTCAGTGCCATTTTTAACTACAAAATCAACCTCTTCATGCCGAGAGTTCTTCCAATAATAAAAATCCAACAAAGGATTTTCAGCTTTTTTTCTGCATAGTTCAACAGCAACAATATTTTCGTAAAGTCTTCCCTGGTCTTTAGAAAATTTCGTAGAAATTGCATTGATAAAAACACTGTCAATGAAATAAACTTTCCTGGCATATTGCATTTGATCTTTGATTTTGTAGGAAAAAATAGGCAAGCTTATCATAAAATAGGAATTTTCTATATAACTTAAATAATGCTGAAGGGTTGTCTTTCCTATTTCATAGTTAAGACTTTTCAATGTATTATAAACTTTGCTTATTGAATAACTAGTAGAATTTAGTAGTAATCTTAATACAGCCTTTATCGCTTCTTCGTTCTTTATTTTATGTCTCTCTATTATATCACGCCTTATTACTGTTTGATAATACGAATGAGCTATTTCAATTTTCCTATCTTCATCCGCAAGAACTATTTCTGGTAAGGCACCATATTTTAAATACTCATCCAGGGCTTTCAGCAATTCTGCTTTTTCATCGGCTACATAATTTATTGCATTCAGATCAAACGTTAAATTTTTAAAATGCAAAAATTCTGTAAAAGAAAGTGGAAAAACCATGACCTCCAGAAATCTTCCTCTTAATTCAGTAGGTATCTCCCTGCTGGACATTTTAGAAGATGAACCAGAAACAAAAATCCTTATGTTATCATAATCATACACTCGTCTAAGCCATTTACTCCATTTGGGAATACTGTGTATTTCATCAAGAAATAAATAATTGATTTTTTTCTTAAACAATCTCTTTATTGTTGGCAGTAGTAAAGTCAGAAACTCTGTTCTTAATGGTATTCTTTCATCTTCAAAATTTATATATATAATTTCTTCCCTTGTTTTCTGCTCCAAAAGATTTTTTATTAAATATAATATGAGATATGTTTTTCCAACTCTCCTAAATCCAGTAACTACGGTAATTTTAACAGGTTTTGTTTTGGCATAATTAAATAGATCGATTTCTCTACTGATTATTTCGGGCAATCTTCTTATTTTCCATTCATGCAATATTGTCTTTATTGTACTCTTCATAGTACAATTTTATACATTTTTTGTACTATGTCAAGTCTTATTTAATTAAAAATGATCTATCCTCATTTCAAAAATACATAGTCCTAGGTCAATAAGAGCGGCTCTGCATTGTTGTAATTTTCTCTCGTACTATGACAGCACAAGTGCTGTCACTCCTTACAGACTATGCATGACTTCTCGACTCACTTCGTTCGCTCGAAGAATAAAAATTTAAGATTGGTAAACTCGAAGAGTAAATTTTTGGAATATTGAGATTGCCACGTCGTCCTGCCCTTTAGAATAAAGGGCAGGACTCCTCGCAATGACATCCCCCCTTGTCATTACGAACCCGCACACCAATACATTGGTGTGTGGGCGTGGTAATTCCTCAGACATTTAGATTACTTCAGAACTCTGTTCCTTGCAATGACAATAATGGTAGGGGAATTACCCTAAATTGCCTTGACTCTATGAAATTTCTGGCTATAATAACTCTGGAAATATTATGGCAAAGATGAAGGCAGTTGTTAAAGCAAAACCAGGACCAGGAGCAGAACTCATTGATATGGAAATACCTATACCAGAACCAGATCAGGTCCTGGTTAAAGTTTTAGCAACATCAATATGCGGTACAGATCTCCATATTTATGAATGGAACGAATGGGCACAGGCACGCATAAAAAATCTTCCCCAGGTTATGGGACACGAACTGTGCGGAGAGGTTTTAGAACTCGGTAAAGATGTTAAACACGTAAAAAAAGGCGATATAATCTCCGCAGAAACCCATATCGCATGCGGACACTGTTTTCTCTGTCAAACTGGAAACAGGCACATTTGTATAAACGGTAAAATATTTGGTGTGGATGTGGATGGCGTATTTGCTGAATATGCTGTTGTTCCAGGTGCCAATGCCTGGATCTTAGATGAAAAAATCCCCAAAGACTTTGCCTCAGTAATGGAACCCCTTGGTAATGCTGTCCACACAGTCTTGGCAGGTGAGATTACTGGGAATACTGTTCTCGTCACTGGATGCGGCCCGATTGGCGTAATGAGTGTTGCTGTATCACGTATTTGCGGCGCTACAAAAATAATTGCAACAGAAGTTAATGATTATAGACTACAGCTCGCAAAAAAAGTCGGTGCTGATCTGGTTATAAATCCAAAAAAAGAAAATGTTGTTGAAAAAGTTTTAAATGAGACGGATGGATTGGGCATAGATGTTATCCTGGAAATGTCCGGGAACCCGATTGCAATAAAACAGGCATTTGAGTCTTTACGACCCGGAGGCAGGTTCTCAATACTGGGCATACCTGACAAACCCATGGAAATTGATCTGGGTAAGGATATAATATTTAAATATATTACAGTCCAGGGGATAAATGGCCGACTGATGTTTTCTACATGGCACAAGACTTCAAGGTTTTTAAGCTCGGGTCGGCTTGACCTGGAACCGATCATTACACACCGTTTTCGTCTTGAAGAATTTGAAAAGGGTATGGAATTAATGCAGTCAGGCAATTGCGGCAAGATTTTGCTTTATCCGCACACAAAAAACTAATGAACTTCTCGATGCGCTTCGCCCCGTGGAATATAAAGAAACTATGATGATTGAAAACATTAGAAAGCGTCTGTTATTCAAACAACAATGTAAAAATCTGTGGAAACAAATATTCCACAGGGCTTCGCTTACTCGAAGAAAAATTGTTATTCACCCTCACCCTTACCCTCTCCCATCAAGGGAGAGGGAATATATTGAAGGTCTTCTCCGATCAAGGGAAGAGAATATTATGATGTATGACTCCTCGCAATGACAGGCTGATATGATTAAAGGAATTGGTGTTGACATTGCTGATACAGAAAGATTTAAGAAAGTGAAGCATAAAAAAAATTTCCTCAAACAGTTCTTAACTGATAAAGAAATCTCCGATGCAGAGAATAAAACCAGAGAAAATCATCATTGGGCAACCTTGTTTACAATAAAAGAAGCAATTTTCAAAGCCTTTAAGATTGGTCTAAACCTTGGTTCATACTGGCATAATATAAACATAAATAAAGATTTCAATGTAATTTTGTCAGGTTATATTAGAGAATTTTTTAAAGCTGATACAAAGGTCTACATTTCACAATCCTGTTCAAAGCGCTATGCATTGAGCTTTGTCCTGGTACAAGAATAATGAGGAGGTGGTATGAGTAATATTGGTTCATACGAGGAAAAGTATAAGACATTTGACTGGAAAATTTCAGTAGAAGAACTTGAATATGGCAAAAACGGCATGTATAATATTGGGTATTATTGTAGTGACCGGATATGTGAAAAGGGATTTGGCAAAAAACTCGCTTTGATATGGCAAGGTTTTAAAGGCGAGACAAAAACATTCACATATGATGATATAAGGATTTATTCTAATGTGTTTGCAAAATTTCTCAAGGATAACGGGTTACAAGACGGAGACCGCGTCTGCATATTTATGGACCGCATACCTGAACTCTATATATCATTTTTAGGAATTTTAAAAATGGGAAGCATTGCCCAGCCCCTATTTTCAGCATTTGGCGACGAAGCGCTTTTCACCCGTTTAGATGATGCCAAGACAAGGGCAATCCTTACAACAAAAAAACATGTCAGAAAAATAAGAAGAATTCGGGAAAAACTTCCCGAGCTTACAAAAGTTATTGTTGTGGATGCTGATGATAAATCGCTAAAAGATGATGAAATAGCTATTTCAATGGAAAGCGCGCCAAAGGTTGAACAGTTTGATGTTTTTAAAGCCGCAAAAGAAACGCCCTCTGTTCTCCATTATACATCAGGGACAACAGGAAAACCTAAAGGTGCCATGCATGTCCACTCGTCAATCATTTCTCAGTATATAACAACAAAGTGGGTTCTTGATATTATGCCTGATGATATCTACTGGTGCACAGCTGACCCTGGCTGGGTAACCGGGACATCTTATGGTATTATCGGTCCCTGGGCAAATGGTGTTACACAAGTAGTCCTCGATTCAGGCTTCAGTTCAGAAAACTGGTATCAGTTTATTGAAAAACATAAAGTTACTGTCTGGTACACAGCACCTACTGCGATCCGTCTCTTAATGAAAGATGGCACTGATGTAGTAAAAAAACATAACCTTTCATGTTTGCGCCACCTTATCAGTGTTGGCGAACCACTCAATGCCGAGGCAGTGATCTGGTCAGAACAGGCATTTGGAAAACCATTTTATGATTCGTACTGGCAGACAGAAACCGGTTCAATAGTAATAACTAATTACCCAGGAATGAAGGTCAAACCCGGCTCAATGGGCAAAGCCTTTCCAGGAATCAAAGCCACAATTGTTGACCCTAAGAATTTTGAACCCATTACAAAACCCGGTACAGTCGGTCTCATTGCATTAAAGCCCGGGTGGCCAGCAATGTTCAGGACCTATTGGGCAAACAAAGAACTATACGATGATAAGTTTAAGAACGGCTGGTATATATGCGGTGACCGCTCAAGTATTGATAGTGACGGTTATTTCTGGTTTGTAGGCAGGGATGATGATGTTATCAATACTGGAGGACATCTTGTCGGACCGTTTGAGATCGAGTCTGCACTTTTAGAGCACGAAGCAGTTGCTGAATCTGCAGCAATTGGTAAACCCGACCCGGTAAATATGGAAGTGGTAAAGGCATTTATCGCCCTTAAACCGGATTATGAACCGAGTGCAGATTTAGAACTGAGTATCATGAATTTTATCCGAAAAAAGTTATCACCATTAGCAATGCCGCAGGAAATAGAATTTGTCAAATCTCTCCCCAAAACAAGAAGCGGCAAAATCATGCGCCGACTGCTCCATGCCAAGGAATGGGGCGAAGAAATAGGTGATACCTCGACATTAGAGGACGATTAATATAAAATGTGTAATGGCTATTTTATAAATTCTAAACCCAGCTTATTTGTAATAGGCTTGGGTAAATCCGAAATACTAAATACTAAACAAATTCAAATCTCCAATTTCAAAATTAAAAATTGTTTTGATCATTTGGATTTAGAATTTAGGTATTGTTCACCCTGTGGAATACTCGATATTTATTCCACGGGGTAAAGAATTTCGTCCTGAACTTGATTCAGGATCGAAATTAGGATTTTAGCAACTGAAAAGGAGGATTAATGTGTGAAGATTTAAAAAAATTAATTATAGATTATGTGAAGAAAGAGTATCTGGAAGAAGAAGATGAGCAAGAGGTCGATGAGAATACACCGCTCATATCAAGTGGAATTGTTGATTCGTTTTCAATGGTTTCTTTAAAAATGTTTCTTGAAAAGAAATTTGAAATAAAGATCCCGGATGAAAAAGCAACAACAGAGGCATTTGACTCAGTCAATAATATGATAAATTTACTGAAAGACTTTAATGTAACCTGAGGAGGAAAAATGGCGTACAGCGACAAGGCAAAAGAGTTTTTTAATGACGAACTGAAAGGCATGCACACAGCAGGAACGTTTAAAGAAGAACGATTCATTGAATCACCCCAGGCAGCCAATATTAAAGTCGAATATCCTAAGGGTTCTTCTCCAAAAGAGGTATTGAACTTCTGTGCGAATAATTACTTAGGTCTATCCAGCCACCCAGATGTAGTCAAAGCTGCACATGAAGGACTCGACAGCAGAGGGTATGGTATGTCTTCAGTCCGCTTTATTTGCGGTACCCAGGATATCCATGATGAACTTGAGAAAAAATTGAGTGAGTTTCTTGGCACTGAAGATACAGTTCTTTTCGCTTCATGCATGGATGCCAATGCCGGTGTATTTGATGTAGTATTGAGTAAAGAGGATGCAATGATTGCAGATCGCCTTGTTCATGCATCGATTGTTGATGGTATGAGATTGTGTAAAGCTCAGCTCTACAATTATAAGCATTCAAATATGGAGCATCTTGAAGAAAAATTAAAAGAGACGCAACACCTCCGTTTCCGCATGATCATCACAGACGGTGTTTTTTCAATGGATGGCGACATAGCAAAACTCGATAAAATTGTGGGGCTGGCAGAAAAATATGATGCAATAGTCATGGTTGATGATTCCCATTCTACAGGATTCATGGGTAAAACTGGACGCGGCACGCACGAGTACTGTGGGGTTGTAGGAAAAATCGATGTGATTACGACAACAATGGGCAAGGCACTCGGCGGTGCGTCGGGCGGATGCGTAAGTGGTAGAAAAGAAATCGTTGAGCTCTGTCGTCAGCGCGCCCGACCTTATCTCTTTTCTAATACTGTACCACCGGTAATAATTGCTGCCGCAAACAAGGTAATCGAGATAATATCGAAAACGACTGACCGCCGCGATAAACTTGAGGAGAACACCAAATACTTCAGAGAGAAAATGACTGCTGCAGGATTCGACATAAGAGAAGGGGTTCACCCGATTGTACCGATAATGTTATACAATGCGAAACTTGCGCAAGATATGGCACGCGATCTGTACGATGAAGGTATATATGTTATCGGGTTTTCATTCCCCGTTGTAGCAAAAGGACAGGCACGCATACGAGTACAGATTTCAGCCGGTCACGAAAAAGAACATCTTGATAAAGCTATTGCTGCATTCACCAAAATCGGTGACAAATACAAGATACTGGGGAAAAAGAAAAAAGAAATAATCGAGATGTATGGATATTAAAATGGAAAAACCCAAATTCCAAGCACCAAATTCCAAACAATATCCAAAAACCAATACCGACAATTTTTAGAATTTAATGTTTGTGATTTTGAAATTAGGTATTGTTTGGTTATTGTTATTTGTGATTTGAGATTTATTATGTCATGAATAATACTTCTGACGTAATCATAATCGGTGGTGGCATTATTGGCTGTGCCACAGGCTTTTACTTAGTAAAGAAAGGGTTAAAGGTTTTTCTTCTTGAAAAAGACTATTTAACTGCAGGATCAACAGGTCGATGTATTGGTGGCATCCGACAACAATTTTCTACAGAACTCAGTATTAAGGTAGCAATGGAATCGATGAAGAAATTTAAAATTATGGATAAAGAGTTAGAACAGGATGTTGAATTTCATCAAGGCGGCTACCTCTTCCTCGCCCACAGCGAGGAGAAAAAGAATACCTACTTAAAACTCATTGAGTTGCAGAAAAAGATGGGGCTTGATGTTAATTATATAGGCGTAGATGAAATTAAGAAAATTGTACCGGGCATAAACCCCGAAGGCCTTCTTGGAGGTGCCCATTGTCCTGGTGATGCCCAGGCAAATCCATTTCTTATTGTTGACGGTTACGCAAAAAGAATAAGAAAAAATGGCGCGGTTTTCACCAATAAAGAGGTCACTGGAATAGAAATTCAAAATGGCAGGGTAACATCTGTAAAGACGCAAGATAATGAAACCTATTATGCACCGATTATAATTAATGCTGCAGGACCTTTTGTAAAGGAAATCTCCAAATTAGTTGGATTAGACGTTCCGGTCTCCCCGGAACGCCACGAAGCATTGATTACGGAACCAATGGAAAGGTTTTTTGATATGATGATCGTTGATTACCGCGATGATGGCTGCTATTTCAATCAAAAGTTTGGTAAAGGAAGCATCATTGGCTGTTATACCCCAAAACCCAATGTACCTGGTCATAACCTGGGCACTTCATTTGAATTTGTAAAAGAGATGGGCAGAAGGACCGCACGTTTAATACCGAGGTTGTCATCTATGAAAATCATACGGCAGTGGTCAGGCAGCTATGAAATGACTCCCGATGGTAATCCTATTCTCGATAAAACTGATATTCAGGGATTCTGGATTGTTGGCGGTATGTGTGGACACGGATTCATGCTTGCACCGGAAATCGGCGGGCTTGCAGGCGAATATATTACTGAAGGAAAGCCGTCCTACAACATCGATGCGTTTTCATTAAAACGCGACTTTTCTCACCGGGAAGTAATGAAGTGATAAAATTCAAAATTCTGAGCAAAGACCCTGATACAAAAGCACGGTGTGGCATACTGAAAACATCTCATTATGAGGTCAAGACGCCCAATTTCATGCCGGTCGCTACACAAGGTTCAGTAAAAACATTATCTCCTGCTGATCTGAAAAGAATTGGCGTTGAGATTATTGTTGCCAACACCTACCATTTAATGTTACGCCCAACATCAGAACTTATAAATAATATGGGTGGCTTGCATAAATTCATAGGTTGGGATAGAGCAATACTTACAGATTCTGGTGGTTTTCAGGTATATTCTCTCAGTAAATTGATAAAAATCAATGACCACGGTGTAGAATTTTCCTCGCATCTGGATGGTTCAAAACACTTCCTGAGCCCGGAGATAGTAGTAGAGATCCAAAAAGAAATGGGCTCTGATATTGCAATGATCCTCGATTTTTTCACTTCTTATCCATCACAATTCATTGATGCAAGGATTGCTGTTGAGCGGACTGTAAACTGGGCAAAAAGAAGCCTCGACGTAAAAAGTAAAAAAAAACCTCATTTATTCGGCATAATACAGGGCGCTACTTTCAAGCATTTACGCAGGGAGTGCGCTGAGCGTCTTGTTGAATTAAATTTTGCCGGTTATGCAATCGGCGGTCTAATGATAGGTGAGCCATCGATGCTGACCAATGAAATGGTTTACGAAGTGAACCAGGTGCTACCTGAAAAAAAGATACGTTACCTTATGGGTTGTGGTTATCCTGAAGATATCTTGGAAGCAGTGAGTCTCGGAGTTGACCTCTTCGATTGTGTATTGCCAACACGCAATGGAAGAACAGGTATGGCTTTTACCTCCGGGGGAAAGGTAATTATCAAAGCCGGTAAATATTCTGCAGATAATGCTCCACTCGATAAAAAATGTAATTGCTATACATGCCGCAATTTTTCCCGTGCATATCTCCGCCACCTCTTTAATGCAGGCGAGGCACTGGCGGGTAGATTGGTCAGTTATCACAATATACACTTTTATACAAAATTAATGGGAATGATCAAAGAGCATATTAAGAAGGGCACGTACAAACAGTTTATGAGGAAAGTTAGCAAGAATTTCGATTTTCGATAAACTTTTAACTTTAATGAACGCATCATTTACGAAACGAAGTGAACATAAATGATATGCGTGAATTAACCCCGCACCTTGTTCGGCATAAGTATGCAGATAAACGACTATTTATTCCCTGGGTTCTACAGAATGCGTAATCAATGCGTACACATTAAGCAAAACAAGGTGGGGGTCAAATTCGACTACAGACCTATAAGCGCTCATCTACGGATGATTTCCATAAATCTAAGTCTCATTTGACTTTAACTTGTACCTTGTACCGTAGCAAGCTAAACCTTATTTTTAACCAATCTGCCATTTATCATTATATTACCTCTTGACATATAAACAATTATATATATAATAAATCAAAATAAAGAAAAATGAGGAAATAAAAAGGAGCGACTATGTTTGGAAAGAAGAAAAAAGTTATTGGTCTTGATATTGGTTCAAGCCAAACCAAGATGGTTGAATTAAGTGCAGGTAAGACAAAAAAATTAGTCAATTACGGAATTTCAAAAGTCTTGTCTGATGCGATAGTTGAGGGAGAGATAATTGATAGAGAAGCTGTGTTAGACTCAATCAGGAGTTTAATAGAAAATAAAGGATTCACTACTAAAAATGTAGTAATTGGTTTAGCAGGCCGTGATGTAATAATTAAGCGAATAACTATGGATCGGATGAGCGAAGCAGATACTAGAGAACAGATTAAATGGGAAGCTGAACAGTATGTTCCTTTTGATATAAATGAAGTTTCGCTCGATTTCGATGTTATTAATCCACATTTTGGCGATAACCAACAAGAAGTGATTTTAGTTGCGGCTAAGAATGAAGTTATAAATAATCTCTCTTCTCTATTAAAGGAGCTAAATCTCAATCCAGTAATTGTTGATACTACGGCTTTTGCCATACAAAATGTTTTTGAGTACAATTATGCACCTGCTCCAGATGAAATAATCTGTCTACTACATATAGGAGCTGGGATGACGGTCATCAATGTTATAAAAGGTGGGTCATCCTTGTCTGCCCGTGACGTTTACTATGGGGTAAATGCGTTTATCAGTAAACTACAGAAGGAAATCGGATTCAACTATGATGATGCTGCAAATGCTGTTAAAGGAACAGTCCCGGTTGGTGCATCACAAGATTCTGTACAGGGCGTATTCGAATCCTTCATCAGCGACCTGGGAACACAGATTGAACGCAGCCTACAATTTCTAGCTAGTGTAACTGGTGAAGAAAAAGTCAACCGAATGTATCTTTCAGGCGGTGGTGCATTAATACCAAATCTTTTAGAATATTTAAAAAGACGGTTAGGTGTACCAATTGAACTGATCAATCCTTTCAAAAATATTATCTATGATCCTGCAATGTTCGGTCCTGAAGGTGTAGAATTAACAGGATCAATTTTAGCTCAAGCTACAGGTTTGGCATTAAGGGGGGAGTAATGATCAAAATAAATTTAGCGCCAACTGCCAAAAAAAGACGAGCACCAAAGCGTAAGGCAGTAAAAGGGGCGCGCCCCGGTTTAAAACTGCCATCAGTACAAACTACTGTCCTTTATATAATTGGTATAGTAGTAGTCGTGGTGATCGTCGCGGTGCTACTATTAATTCAGTCTAATCAAATGGCTGGTCTGAACAGAAATATTAACCAACTAAATGCTAAACTCGAAGAATTGCAGGTATATAAAGCTACTGTCGATAGTCTTGAACAACGGGAGAGAGAACTGGCAGCTTTGATTGCACCGATAAAAGAACTAAATAAAAATCGTTTCTTTATCGCTCATATTCTTGATGAAATATCCTCACGCATCCCTGAATTTACCTGGCTCAACTCATTAAATATCACTCAAACGGATATGCAAATAAAAGGCGTCACAGCTTCCAACTTATTAGTTGCTGATTTCATGAATCGTCTTGAGGAATCTGCTTATATTTATGATGTTGACTTAATAGTACTGGAGAAAAAAGCAGTAGAACAACAGGAAATGATGGAGTTCACATTGACAGCAAATCTTGGGTATGATACACTAGCTGGGGGGCAACAATGAATATAAGAGAACCAAAAACACAAAAAACAATCGCATTCTTTGTTATTTTAATTATAGTCTTTGTTCTATTCTTTCAATTTATACATAAGCCAAACAGAGAAAAAATTGGTAAATTAACACTAAGGCGAGACTCACTACAAATCGAAGTTCAGAAGGCCGAAGCAGCTAGAGCAAGACTACCCGAGCTTCAAGCAAAAATTGCACGACTCGAAATTGAATGGGAACGGGCAAAAGAAATGTTGCCAAAGGAAAAAGAGATTCCTTCACTGATTCAACAGATCTCAAATTCTGGAACCAAAGCCGGGGTCAGCTTTTTGTTGTTCAAGCCGAGCGGTCCGCAACTCCAGACGAATTATTCTGAAATTCCGGTTCAACTTAAGGTTTCATGCAGCTATCATCAACTTGGAAAATTTCTCTCCAATATAGGTAACCTCGCAAGAATTGTTAATGTCCCATCGGTCAAGATAACTGTCGGTAAAAAAAGAAGTATTGAGGCAAACCTGAGTGCCGTTACCTATACGGTAGCAAAAGGAAAGGAGGTGCAGCATGTTATCCCACCTCGTAGGTAGTATTATTTGTACGATAGTAATATTAAATCAAGCGCCAACAGAACCAACAGCAACTGAATTTTTCCCTGTTGAGAAATGGAATTATAAACAAGCAGGAAGGAGAGATCCCTTTGTTCCGCTACTTGGTTTAGATTTAGGCAAAGGCGGCAAAACAAGTCACCTGAGTGTTGAAAATTTAACTTTAATTGGGATTTTATGGGGTGATAAGGGTTATTATGGTTTGGTGAAAGACGGTTTGAATAAAGGATATATTCTTAGAAAAGGCGATAAAGTTGCTGGTGGTAAAGTTGCTGAAATAAATCGTCAAGGAATCACTTTCGAAATAGTTCACGCCGGTGTCAAAACAAAATATGAACTGAGACTTCAACAGAAAGAAAGGAGGTAAAATATGAGGAATACCTTAATCCTCACATTATTAATTTCGTTGGCAGGTGGTGCAATTATTCAAGATTTAGCTGTTGTTTCTGAAGGTATGAACACAAAACTTATTATAAAGGCAGATGCACCATTTATTGCCAAATCGTTCACGTTAAAAAGTCCACCAAGAATCGTTGTCGATTGTTCAGGAGTTTCTTCTGCGCTCGTTGGTAAAAAACATGGCGTCAATAGAGGCGGTATAAAGGAATTATCAGTTACGGGCTTTAGTGAACAAAGTGATTTAATAAGGATTGTTGGAAAACTTGACAGTGATTATTCTTTCCTTACTTTAACGGAGGGAAATGATTTCGTCCTAACCCTACTCACAGGATTAGTCTCATCTTTTCCAGAGTGGCAAGCTTCTGCAGCAAGCGAAATAGCTGTTTCATTGGAACGAGTGGGTCCTCCAGTTCCCACCGCAGTAAGACCCACCGCTACTGTCACGGGCCGACCAATCTCTATTGATCTTGAAAATGCTGACATACTTACTGTACTGAGAGCATTATCCGAATATGCAGGAATAAATATCGTTGCGGGTAAGGATGTTAAAGCAACAGTTACAGTCCGGCTCCATAATGTTCCCTGGCGCCAGGCACTGGATATCATATTAAAGGCATCAGGGTATGCGTATAGAGAAGACCCTGGTGTTATCAGAGTTGACACTGCTGATAATCTTAACAAACAAGATTATGATCTACCATTGAGCGCCAAAATTTACAAACTCGAGTTTGCTGAGCCAGGCAAGATGCTCGATAAAATCGCAGCAATGCTATCACCAAAAGGCAAAGCAAACGTTGATGCCCGAACCAATTCAATTGTAGTCACAGAAGTTGACCCGGTTCACCAAAAGATTAAACAATTGCTAAAACTCCTGGATACCTCTACTCCACAGGTTGAAATAATGTGTAAGGTTGTAGACATAGATATCTCTGCGACAAAGGGTTTAGGAATAGCCTGGACACTAAAAGGGTTAGAGAGTCGTATATTAAGGGCTGATGCCACAAGTAATGTCGACCCAGCAGTTGTTGGCTACAGTATCTTCAACATAGGAACTATTCCATCATTAGCTCAGATTACTGCAGTAATTAGTCTACTCGAGGAAAGCGGGAAGGCACAGACGATTTCCGCACCGCGGATTACTGCTGTTGATAATCAAAAGGCATCGCTCTTGGGCGGTCAAAAATTTGGTATTCCTACCAGAGATATATCCGGTAATACCGTTATTCAGTTCTACACAGTCGGTACAAAATTGGAAGTTACACCCCACATTAATTCCCTGGAAGAGGTAACCATGGAAATACATGCTGAGATCAGTGAACTCGATCGTGCTTCAGCTCTTGCTGGTAGACCAATTATTACTACATCAGAAGCAGATTCCAAGGTATTGGTTAAAGATGGCAATACCGTCGTTATTGGTGGTTTCATCCGCAGGAAGGAAGCAAAAAGCGTCCGGGGTATTCCGATTCTCAAGAGTATCCCAATTCTTGGTGCCCTATTTAGAGAAACGACTACAACTGTTGAGGACCGCGAACTTCTGATTTTCATTACTCCAACAATAATAAGGAATTAGGTAGTACTATAGTCTAATTTCCTTGAATTGAAATATCTAAGTCTGCTAACTACTAATGAGAATTGTAGGGGGCCTAAATAAAGGTAGACGTATCAAAATTTCAAAAAAGGGGATTAGACCTACAAAAGGAATAGTCAGGGAAGCAATCTTCAATATTATTGGAGAAAAAGTACAAAACGCTTGTGTATTGGATATCTTTGCTGGCAGCGGGGCACTGGGGTTAGAGGCAATTTCTCGTGGTGCAAAGAGTTGTTCATTTATCGAAAAAAAGCCTAAGATCCTTTTACAAAACATTGAAAATCTTTCTTTAACCAGCAAAACAAAAGTAATTACAGGCGATTTCAGAATTGGGTTAAGAAAATCCAAAGGTAAAACATTTGACCTAATTTTTCTCGATCCGCCATACAATAAGAATTATGTTGGAAAAACTATCAAATTAATTTCTCGACATAGAGTCCTTAAAGATAAAGGTATTATAGTTGCTGAATATTATCCTGAAGAAAAATTCACCTTACCAGATGATCTATCAATGCTTAAAACAAAAAGATATGGTGAGACAGCAGTCGCGTTCATCAGGACTGATCAATAAAAATATAGAATACGCAGGATTATTACAGATGCCACAAAATTCCTTTTTTCAACAACCTCCGCAGATTTTATACTTAGGTGGACTACCGTTCTCAGATAAGAAACAATAAGTGAGGTGTATCATAAAAAAAGCAATATATGCAGGTACATTTGATCCAATAACTTTTGGTCACATTGATGTCGTTTCCCGTGCCATTAAAATCTTTGATAAAATTGTTATTGGAATAAGTGCTGAACCAAAAAAAAGTTTGTTTACACAAAAACAAAGGGTCCAGCTGGTTAAATCTGTTTTTAGAAACAACAACAAGATTGAGGTTCTGGGATTTTCGACGCTCTTAGTAGATTTTGCAAAAAGTTTAGGTGCTGCAACTATCATCCGTGGCATCCGGGCAGTATCTGATTATGATTATGAACTTCAATTGACGCTCATGAACCGCAACCTGGATCCAACAATTGAAACAATATTCTTAATGCCCTCAGAAAAATTTATTTTCATCAGTTCTTCATTAGTTAAAGAAATTGCCTCTTTGGGCGGTGATATATCCCAACTGGTGCCTGATATTATTGCAAAGGCACTGAGAAAAAAACTGAAAAAATAGAGCAGTATCGGTTCGCAAACATATTATTTTTCTGACGATACTGCGAGTCCCGCTCTTTCGTTAGAGAGGGCGGGATGATACTGCGTTTTTATCATTGACTCCGTTTGTATTATTAATATACTTCACTATATGAAGTTTATTGACGAAACCAAAATTGACATTCAAGCTGGTAATGGTGGCAACGGGTGCGTATCCTTCCGGCGCGAAAAATTTGTCCCTAAAGGCGGGCCGGATGGCGGAGATGGAGGAAATGGAGGATCCGTGTACCTAACAGGTAAAAAAGGGCTTGGAACTCTCTATGATCTAAAAGTACAACCACATTACAAAGCAGGCCGTGGAGCCCATGGTAAAGGTAAAAAAATGATCGGAAAAAAAGGAAAGGATGTATATATCCATGTCCCTTTAGGCGTGGTTGTGATAAACGGTGACAGAATACTCGGTGAGATTCTCACCCATGACCAAATATTACTTGCAGCAAAGGGAGGTAAAGGAGGACGTGGTAATTACCATTTTTTAACATTTACTAATCAATCACCTCGATATTTTGAAGAAGGTAAAGAAGGTGAGAAAAAAACATTAAAGATCATTTTAAAACTGATATCGGATATCGGATTAGTAGGCTTACCGAACTCGGGAAAATCCACATTACTCAATGCAATAACAAATGCGCAACCGAAAATTGGTGATTACCCATTCACTACATTAAATCCTAATCTCGGTGTGCTGAAAAACGATTTCAAAAATATAGTGATCGCTGACATGCCTGGTATTATCAAAGGTGCCCATAATGGCAAAGGTTTAGGCTTGCAGTTTTTACGACACATTGAAAGAACCAATGTTATTATCCTGGTAATTGATATTTCCGTGTCCCATCCAGTGGATCAGTATAAATGTCTACTAAATGAATTTAAAAAATACAGCGATGCATTACTAAACAAACCGCGCATCGTTGTTTTCAATAAAATAGACCTATTAGATACAATACCTAACTATAATCTACCAGAAAAGATTTTTTATATTTCAGCACTCAAAGGTACAAATATTGAACAGTTAATCAATTCCTTATGTAAATGAAGATAAAATTTAAACAAGATAAGGATACAATTCTAAAATTACTGAAGACCGCAAATATCAAACGAAAATTGAGGATTCTCGATAAAATGAACAGTGTCAATGAAAAAGATAGCATAAAAATACTTTTAAAGATTTTAGAAGATTATTCATGGACATTAAGAGAAAAGGCAGCATACAAGCTGGCGGAATATGGTAAAAAGGTTGTACCAAGATTAAAAAAACTTATTAACCGAGGCTATTGGTTTTCCCGTGCCGCAGCATGCATTACCCTTGGAGAAATCGGAGACATAAAATCATTGGATTCAATCATCCATCTCTTATTGTTTGATGACAATCCAACAGTTACAAGAGAAGCATCAACGGCATTAGTAAAAATAGCGCGTCGAGATCCGTTAAGATTTTCAAGAAAGTTAAAACATATGTCACTCGATGAACTTGAGATGCTGAAAATTTTTATTATATTAGAAACAAACGATACTGAAATTTATTCCGTGATTAAAGAATTTACGCAAAATGAATGAAATATTCGATTTCATTGATCTTTTATCAATTAACAAACTAACTGAGAGCAAGCTTTATCTCTTGCTTGAAAAATTTAAAACACCCGAACAAATAAAAAAGGCTGATATTAGTAATTTGAGTTCAATCATCGGCAAGGAGGTTGCGCAAAAAATTACTTTGCTAAAAAAGGACGATAAATTAAAAAGAAAGTATGATTTAATAGAAAAACTAAATGTTCAAGTACTTCCTTATTATTCATCTATGTATCCGGCTTGGTTAAAAGAAATCAGTCATTTTCCTCCTGTTCTCTTTGCTCGAGGGGAAATAAAAGAAGAGGATGAGGCATCGATTGGCGTAATCGGTACAAGGGGAGCCACTGTTTATGGAAAAGGAATAGCCGAGAGTTTTGCTGGTGAATTTGCTAAAGCAGGAATAACAGTCGTGAGTGGTATGGCAAGAGGAATTGATACTGCAGCCCATAAAGGTGCTTTAAAGAATAAAGGAAGGACCATTGCAGTTTTTGGCTGCGGTATTGATATATGCTATCCGCCCGAGAATAAGAAATTGATGAATGAGATTATTGAAAATGGTGCGGTCATCTCAGAGTTCAATATCGGCATACCACCTCTGGCACAGAATTTTCCAAAACGTAATCGGATCGTATCGGGTCTATCAAAGGCAATTGTGGCAGTTGAGGCAAAAGAAAAATCAGGAGTGATGAATACTGTAAACTGGGCATTAAACCAGAATAAAAACATCTATGCAATCCCCGGGAATATTTATTCAAGGGCATCAAGCGGCACAAATCTTTTAATAAAACAGGGAGCTATTCCCGCAACCTCAGCAGGTGAAATATTAGAATTGGCAGGATTCAAATATACAAAAAAAGAGAAGGAGATAAAGCAAGTAATTTTAACCGAAGAAGAGAATCTTGTCTGGGAAAAACTCTCTTTTGAACCAATGTACCTGGATGTTCTATCAGAAAAATTAGATCAATCAACCGGCTCGATTCTTAATGTACTCCTGTCCCTTGAAATCAAAGGTCTGATCAAACAACTACCCGGCATGATGTTTGTGAAAAATTTTGAGTAATTTCTCTAAGCCACAATTCCTAAACCTTGCTATTTCTCCAGGCTTCTTTGCCTAATCCACTGTTCAACATTGAATATCGTATTCGTAGAAAATAAATGCTAATGGCTAAATAATACTCCCATGACATTTTAGTATATCCAGCCTCCTGTACTTATCGCAATACCCAATCTGGTGTCACCATTTTTTGTTGTCTTTAGGTATTTTAGGCGTTTTGGTATTTTAGGTATTTGAATTGTCTACGTTCCTATTTCCCAGGACGCTAAATACCGCTTCTGTTCAGGAGTCAATGTATCAATTTTAATACCCATAGATCTCAATTTTAGCCGGGCGATTTTCTCATCCAATTTTAAAGGCAGGTTATACACACGATTTTCGAGTTTACGGTTATTCAGAATATATTCTACTGCCAATGCCTGATTGGCAAATGACATATCCATTACCATTGCCGGATGTCCCTCAGCCGCAGCAAGATTGACCAACCTTCCTTGAGCCAGCAGATAAATCTTCTTGCCATTTTTTAACGTGTGTTCTTCACAAAAATCTCTAATTACTCTTCTCTTTTTTGTAATTTTCTTTAAACCCGATTTGTCAATTTCGACATCAAAATGCCCTGAATTACCAATGATTGCACCGTCTTTCATCTTTAACATATGATCTTTTCTTATAACATTTATATCACCGGTGACCGTAATAAAAACATCACCTATTTTTGCAGCATCAACCATAGGTAAAACTGTATATCCATCCATCCGCGCCTCAAGCGCCTTAACCGAATCAACTTCAGTAATGATAACCTGGGCACCCATCCCCTTTGCTCTCATTGCAAGACCTCTACCGCACCACCCATAACCTGCAACCACAAAATTGCTACCGCTGATAAGGGTATTTGTTGCGCGCAAAATACCATCAATCGTTGATTGCCCGGTACCATAGCGGTTGTCAAAAAGGTGCTTTGTTAGCGAGTCATTAACTGCAATAATTGGGAATTGTAGTACTTTATCCCGCTCCATCTGTTTTAATCGTATTACACCGGTAGTTGTCTCTTCAGTGCCGCCGAGAACCCCTTTTATTTTCTTCTTATGTACTGTTGAGATGAGGTCAGCACCATCATCGATTAATACCTCTGGTTTATTTTTTAAAACCTGAGCCATATTCTTGTAGTATTCCCTACGTGATTCGCCATTACACGCGAAAATACCAATCCCATCCTTTGCCAATGCAGCAGCCACATAGTCTTGGGTCGATAAGGGATTAGAAGCACTGAGGAAAACTTCAGCACCACCAGCCTTTAGCGTACGCACCAGGTTCGCGGTTTCTGTAGTTACGTGCAAACAACAACCTATGCGGCGGTTTTTCAAAAGCTTTTCTTTCTTGAATCTCCGCCTTATCAATCTGAGTACCGGCATCTTGGATTCTGCCCAATCAATTCTTTTGTTTCCCTTTGAAGCGAGTTTGATATCTTTAATATTAAATTTCATTTTTCTCCCTCTAGCCGACTCCAGCTTCACGTTTTATGGCATCTGCCATATCGCAAATTTCCCAGGTAAAACCTTGCTCTTCGCGACCAAAATGTCCATAACATGCAGTACGTTTATAGATCGGTCTGTGCAGTTTCAATTTGTCAATTATTCCCTGAGGAGTAAAATCGAAAAGTTTTTTTAATATCGAGACGAGTTTTGATTCATCAACCTTACCAGTCCCGAATGTATCTACATTAATAGACGTCGGCTCAGTAATGCCAATAGCATAAGATAGTGAAAGCTCAACTCTATTACAAACACCGGATGCAACAAGATTTTTTGCCACATACCTTGCCATATAAGATGCAGAACGATCAACCTTTGTCGGATCCTTACCAGAAAAACAACCACCACCATGATGACCAATACCACCATAGGTATCAACCATTATTTTGCGTCCGGTTACGCCAGTATCACCTTGGGGTCCACCGATAACAAATTTGCCAGTAGGATTTATCAAAATCTTAGTATTATTATCTAACATTTCCTTTGGAATAATTTCATCAATGACCAGTTTTTTTATATCTGAATGAATTTTCTCATTGCTGACGTCTATATGATGCTGTGCGGATAGAATTATTGTGTCAATCCTTTTAGGCTTGTCCCCTTCATATTCAACTGTCACCTGGGATTTCCCGTCAGGATGGAGATAATTAACTATATTTGCCTTTCTAATTTCAGCAAGTCGGCGAACGAGCTTGTGAGCAAGCATTATTGGCAAAGGCATAAGTTCCGGTGTTTCATCAGTTGCATACCCATACATCATGCCTTGGTCACCGGCGCCGCCAATATCAACCCCCAGCGCAATGTCTTTTGACTGCTCCTGAATTGCCGAAATCACTGCACAGGTTTGGGCATCAATACCCATATCAGAATCTGTGTAGCCGATCTCATACAGGAAAGCACGCACAATATCTGCAATGTCCACGTAGCAGGCAGTAGAAATCTCTCCGGCGACAAAAATCATGCCCCTTGTTGCAAGTGTTTCACAGGCAACACGACCAAAAGGATCTTTTTCCAGAATTGCATCTAAGACTGCATCTGATATTTGATCGCAAATCTTGTCAGGATGTCCCTCAGTAACTGACTCAGAAGTTATAAAATAATGTGCCATTTGCCTCCTTTTTCATTATTATAAACATATCCGCACAAAAATCAAGGCTAATAAATGTAATAATTTATGTATTGACATAACTGAAAATAATATTATAATCTATATTAAAATAGAGTTCCAGATCAATATGGAAAGACCGCATGCCGTAATATTGGTCACTATAGTTTACAATGGCGTAATATTGACAAATATGATTCTTGGTTACAGTCTTTTCAAGGAGGAATAATGATAAATTTGCTATTTGCGTTAATTATTATTAATGGCATTAGTGGTAAAATTCAAGGTGTAGTAAAAGATGAAGATACAAAAGAACCAATATCGTTTGCCGATGTTATAATCCTGAATACTGAAATCGGTGCTGCCACCGATGAAAACGGTAATTTTTATATTCTCAATGTTCTTCCTGGTAAGTATACGGTTGAAGTTTCATATATTGGTTACCAGACAAAACGTATTGAAAATGTGATTGTCGAGATTGACCAGACCGCTCGTTTAAAGATAAATATTAAACAGACAACCATTGAAATGGCGCCTATAACCGTTACCAGCGAAATGCCGGCAGTAAAAAAAGATATGGTTGGTACAACCTATATTATTAGAAAGACTGAAATCGCTCACCTACCGGTTGACTATGCAATCGGGCTGGTGGCATTTCAAGCTGCAGTTGCCCGCACTGACACAGCAATCCATGTGCGTGGTGGTCGGGCGACTGAGGTTCAATATATGATTGACAATGTTTCAATTATTGATCCCCAGACTGGTGATCTTGCAATCAATATATCAAAGGGAATTATTGATGAAGTAGTATTCCTGCCCGGCGGTTTTGATGCAGAATACGGCAGAGCTATGTCAGGCGTTATTAATTTGATAACCTCTTATCCTTCAGACATGCTGCAAATAAATGCCTGTGCGAAAACAGAAAGAATTATGCCTCTTTATTACGATTTTGGCTATGAAAATTATCAATCTTCAATTCATATTCCGGTCTCAAGAAGATTTAAAGGATTTTTCTCTTTTGATGTAATGCATACAAATGACTGGGATCCAAAACTTTTCATTCTGCCTCATAAACAGCGAGACGATTACTCATTATATGGAAAATGGATTTTTGCACCTAAAGGAAAATTTAAATTTACTTTAAGTGGCGCAAAATCAAGAACTCAATTTGACCGTTACAACTCTCTATGGAAATATAATCTTGATCACTATCGTTCTGATATGAGGGAGAGTGATCTTGAGGTCTTGAATATAAGTTTCCTGCCTGATTCACGAAAACTGTTCAATCTAACCCTGAGCAGGATAAATACCTCGGGGATCTATGGAGTAAGAGAACAAATATCACTGAGCCGTTTTGAAAACTACACTTTTCGTGATTACCATACATTAGAATGGCCCCAAATAAACAACAAGAATCCTTTTGGTATTTATATCAGGGTACCGTATTCTGATGGTGATTATCCTAAATATCAGGATAAATCTTCGCTGATTATGAAGGCAAATTTAAGCACTAACTTGCAGATCCATAAATATCATGAAATAAAGGCAGGATTCGAATATACATATCAGGATTTTAGCAATTTCACCTATTTTCTGAGCAGTGATACCTCAAATCCAATTATTGATGACTACCACTATTACCCTGTAGAATATTCTGTATATCTACAGGATAATATTGATATTGAAGGTTTATATGCAAAGATCGGTTGTCGATATGATTATTTCTCTCCTGATATTGACGGGATTGAACCTAAAATAATGATCTCCCCGCGTATTGGTTTTTCATTCATGGTCACTGATAAATTTCTCTTCAGAACTAATATAGGATGGTATGCCCAACCACCATTATACGATTATATATATGGATATTATAATCTCTTACCACTTCCCCCATATATTATAGCAGATGGTTATCTTCCACTCGTGGGTAATCCTGGACTCGGACCGGAAAAAACAGTAAGCTATGAAATCGGGCTACAAGGAGAAATACGTGATAATCTACTTGCAACATTCACTGCATTTTACAAGGATATAAAAGATCTTATTGGCGCACGATTTGTTGATACCCTTCCCCACGATTATGTAGAATACAGAAATATCGAATATGCCAATGTCAAAGGGCTTGAAGCAGTTTTAGATTTTGCAAATTCAATATTTACCGGCAAAATTTCGTATACCCTTTCCTGGGCGCGTGGCACGAGCTCCTATGCCCAAGAGGTCTATAAGCATATTATTATAGATCCTGAATTTACACCAGAGGCAAAGGAATATGATCTCGATTTTGACCAACGGCACAGAATCTTTATCCAGGGAATAATAAATCTTCCCGTACAAACACAATTATTACTCTTTGGTTATTTTGGTCAGGGATTTCCGTACACTCCGCCAGGACCTGAGGGAAAATATGAAGAAAGAAATATTTACCGGCTTGCATTCCAGAGACAGATAGATTGTGTCATTTCAAAATCCTTCAGGATTGGACGACTTTCCTTAAATGTCAATTTGGAAATCATTAACCTTCTTGATGCAAGATATGAGATCGCAGCGCATTATCCTTTAATTGCTTTGGACAACATCGATCCCTGGGATTTTACAAACTATGTGGCAATAAATAAAGATGACGGATCTCCCAACCCTTACTACAGCCCTCCTGTTGACATAAACCATGATGGACTAATAACACCCCATGAAAATTATTTAGCCTATAGAGAATTAATGAAAGATACTGATGACTGGATCAATGCAAACTCTGCGCCAAGAAGAGCAAGAATAGGGCTGACAATAAATTTTTAAATTAAGAGAGAAAAATGAATCACAATAAAAATATTAAAGTCTATCAAACATTAATAAAATTCTCTCTTTTGGTGCTTACATTCTTTTTACTATCCTTCAATTTGACATGTAAAGATCCCGAGGAATTTAAACCCGTAGATTCGTTGCTACCCCCCCCACAAGCACCTGAATTTTCTCTACCCCTTGCTGATACAATCTTTTGGATTCCCAACCAAGGTTCTGATACAATAGGTGCTCATGTAACTTTTGACTGGAGTATTATTGAGGATGCGGAAATTTATGAAATTCACATTGATACAAATTTGTCATTTGATTCTCCTGAATTTGAAAGACGTTTAAAAACGTCATCACCTACTGTAATTGGAATATTGTGTTATCATACCAAACCCACATATTTTTCTAAAATAAGAGCGGGAAGTAACCTATGGACATGGTTCACAGATTGGTCAGAAATAAGACAGTTTCATATATTGCGTGATACTACAGGCAATTCTGCACTCAATAAAGTAAGGTTTGGTTTATGTGTAAGTTTTTAATATAAGGAGATAATAATGAAGCCGTTCGTTTTAGCATTAAAAATCATATCTGCCTTTATTATTATTCTATGCATTAATCTCAATCCAGGATGTAAGGATCCGCACGAATATGCACCTCCAGAAGACTCTCTGATTCCACCACCTGAACCGCCACAACCCATATATCCACCTGATGATACAGGTTATGTTTTTGGGCAAGGAGGACAAGGATGGGATTTTGTAATAGTTCTTTTCGAATGGACTCCTCTTAATGGAGTTGAGTATTATGACCTTGAAATCGCAGCTGAATCTACGTTTGCCAATCCCCAAATGCATACTACTCTTAATACTACAATTACACTCTACTTTGATGTACCAAGAAAATGTTTCTGGCGGGTCAGGGGTTCAAGTCCATATTGGATCTGGTTTACTAATTGGTCAGAGGTACGACATTTCAGAATATGGTGGCCAATTGAATAGAATATTCGATAATATAAAGATAGCTGAACCTGTTTTTTTGAGAAATTTGATTATCTATCCAATTACAGGCAATTCGGGAAATGGTTTTAATCCAATAACAATCGATGAAACCTTGAAATCACACGCAGGCAATTTTCGCGAAATCGATACACCGGATATTAACGAAATTATCTTTGAAAACAATAGTAGCAGCCCAGTACTCATGCTGGATGGTGAAGAGATTACAGGTTCATTGCAAAACCGGATTATTGCCCGGTCAAACCTTGTCGAGGCTGAATCATCTAAAAGCATTCAGGTAATCTGTGTGGAAGAAGGGCGATGGGATGAAATTGGCGGGTTTAAGACAGGTTATTGTTCTTTTCCACAACTGCGCTCGGTTCTGGCAAAAAGTATTCATAAGAAGATTGACTTGCAACAAACTGTATGGAATGAAATCGACCGAAAATTAACAATTACCAGAACAATATCGACAACTTCTTCTATGCATGATATTTACAACAACTTGCAAGAAGAAGTTTCGCGCTATATGGAAACCTTCGAAAGTATCAATCATGGTACAGTTGGCTTTATTGGTATTGCGGGCAACCGTATTCTCGGCTGCGATATTTTCCAGAATTCAAACATCTATAAGAAATTCGAAAACAAGTTAATAAGAAGCTATGCCCTTGACGCTATTGAATATCAGAAGAAAAAGGGAAACCATCCTGATGTAAAAAATTACTTAACAGGTATTCTCAACACCTTAAGAAAAAAAAGAGCTAAAAAACGAAACAGTAATACAGAAATCAAGGGCAATGGCTTTTCCGGACAAGCATTGCTCTATCAAGATGAAATAGTGCACCTCTCTGCCTTTCCAGGATAAAATTGTTTATATTGTTAATGCCAATTGTTAATTTTTGGCGTCAGCTTGTTCCATTTTCTCCCGGAGTGCGTCAGCTTGTTCCATTTTCTCCCGGAGTGCGTCAGCTTGTTCCATTTTCTCCCGGAGTGCGTCAGCTTGCTGACGCCAGACAACGCAATAGCAAGCTATTGAACTCCTGCAAGCTACTGTACTCCGATAAACTAAAATATAATACATGAATGGACCATCGTTAAAAAAATATAAACACAACCCACCACATCTATATTTGGATAATACATACTATTTTATAACTTCCAGTACTCTATATAAGAAAAAATTGTTTACTACCGAAGAATCGCGATTAAATTTAACAAATATTATCAAAGATATATTTCTTTCTTATAACTACAACTTGATTGGTTGGGTAATTCTTTTTAATCATTACCATCTTTTGTTCAAATCCAAGATTGGCATATTTATCCCCCAAATCTTACGTAAAATTCACAGCAAAAGTGCCGTATGGATAAATAAATCACTGAATACATCGGGAAAGGTATGGTATAATTATTGGGATAAATGCATAAGAAACGAAAAATCTCTATATAAGCACTTAAATTATATCCATCTTAATCCAGTAAAACACGGTATTGTTAAACAACCACAAAAATACCGATTCTCCAGTTATAATGAGTATCTAACAACAAAAGGTGAAGACTGGATATTGGATATGTTTATAAGATATCCAGTTGTTGATTTTATGAAAAATGATGATTACTAGCGACCACCTTTTTCCGGAGTGCGTCAGCTTGCTGACGCTAGACAACGCAATAGCAAGCTATTGCACTCCTGGATAGCCATGCTTTTAAAAAAACTCGGTAAATACGAGATCATAGACTGGCTTGGCGGCGGAAGGTTCGGCGATGTCTTTTTAGCATGTGACACAATGCTGGACAAAAATTTTGCCCTCAAAATTTCCCGAATGAGAAAAGAAGAAATTTCAATGCTCAAGGATGAAGCAAAACTACTTGCCTCATTAAACCACCCACATATTGTCCGATTTTATAATATCGATTTTGTAGAAAAAAAACTTGTTCTTGTAATGGAGTATATAAAAGGAAAAACTCTGAGGGATATAATAATTGATGAAGGAATTGATACGAGTAAAGCCATTAGCATAACTGCACAAATCATTGATGCAGTCAATTATGCCCATAAAAATAATGTCTTGCATAGGGACTTGAAACCCGAAAATATTTTAATTACCGGGAAAAAAGGAAGACAGATTGTTAAGGTAACTGATTTTGGTCTAGCGCGATTTATCAAATCAGATTCTATTTCGGCATCTACTGCAGGAACACCAATCTATATGGCGCCTGAAGTTTGGTCTGGGAATTTCAGTGAAAAATCCGATATCTGGAGTATCGGTGCCATGCTCTACGAACTCCTCACCGGTGTGCCGCCATTTTTGGCAGACAGTCTTAATTCTTTAAGAGAAAAAATTGAAAAAAACAAATTCCTTACGCCCACCATCTTAAGACCTAATGTGCCAGAGTATATTGAAGATGCAATCATTAAGAGTTTAAGCCTAACCCCTGAATCAAGACCTACGGCAACTGAATTATTACAGAAATTAACCAGAAATGGTAAGACTATAAAAGTCGAGTCGGGTTTCACCTTACCCAAAAAAGAAACAGAGACTTTTAATATTACACCAGCCCAGGATGATGTAATAAATGCAATTGATGGCAAGGTATTATTACTTGGCCAGGCAGGTTGTGGTAAAACAACCACCCTCACATTCGCAATTGCTCGATTACTAAAAAAAGGTATCCCAGTATCAAAGATTCTTGTCTGCACCTTTACCAAAAAAGCAGCTAATGATATTAAAGATAGATTACTACGCAGCGCAAGTTTCCCGACTTATGATTTGTGGCTTGGCACTTTCCATACAATCGGATTGAGAATTTTGCGCCGCGATGCTGAAAGACTTGATATCAGTGAAGATTTTATTATCAGCGAACCAAAAAAAGTATTTGCAGAAATGAAAATTAAAGCAGGCAAATACCGGATCAATGCAATTATGAAATTTATTGAGAATCTAAAGGCAAAAGGCATCACACCTGATAAATTCAGGCATAGAAATGAATGGGAATCCTTCTGTCATAAAATTTATAAAAAGTATCAAACTTATTTAAAGGAAAAAAATATCCTGGATTATGATGATTTGATTCTTCATGCTGTTAAACTGCTTGAGGAAAATGAGGATATAAAAGAATATTACCAAAATATGTTCGATTACATATTCATCGATGAACTACAGGATATAAACCCTGCCCAGTATAAATTAATATCATTAATCTATAAAAACAATATCTTTTTTACAGGAGATGAAGACCAGGCAATATATGCCTGGCGCGGCGCTGACCGGGAATTGATCTACCGTATTCCAAAAGACCACAAGGATATAAAAACCTTTTATCTTACCCGGAGTTTTCGTCTGCCCCACAGCATTCTCGAAATTGCCAATAACTTGATGCTTCGCACAAGTACTGCAATCTCCACTGCTGAATCCGGCGATGTCCTGGTCTATGCAGCAAAATCCGCAAAGGATGAAGCTGATTATATTGTCAAGGAGATCAAAGGATTAAAAAAAGGGCAGTTTCGTTTTCAGGACATAGCAATATTGTACAGAATGAATTATATCTCCAGAATATATGAGGAGTCATTTATAAAATCACGTATCCCTCACACATTAATTGGCGGCACATCTTTTTATGAACGCGCTGACATAAAAGCATTAATCGAATACCTGGAACTTCTTGAACAATATTCTCCGTGCAAGACTATTAATTCCAAAATAGTGGCAGAATTTATGGCAAAGTCTTTTGCATTATTTAAAATCAGGGAAAAAAGTATTGAGCGTGTTAAAAAAATATTCGAATACCATTTACAAAATACCACAGTCTTATCTCCTTCTACGATAATTGACGATATAACAGGAGCGGTTAACCTGAAAGGAGAAAACATCAATGAGTTGACGTCGTTAGCAAAAGGCTATACAAATATGGGTTTATCCAGATTCTTAAATGAAATAAAATTGATCCAGGAACTCGATTTGGCTGATTGGGGTAAAGATACAGTGAAATTAATGACCATACACGGTGCCAAGGGTCTTGAGTTTCCTGTTGTTTTTGTCGTTGACCTTGCCGAAGATATTTTCCCTTTGACAAAAAAAATGGCTTCACAAAAAGAGCTTGAAGAAGAAAGAAGACTCTGTTATGTTGCCCTTACCCGGGCACAGAAAAAACTGTATTTACTCTATCCCAAACAGCGCTTTGGCAGGTATCAACAACCTTCAAGGTTTTTGGTCGATATGTTCAAAACAAAACCGTGATGCTCTACAAGTTAAAAGTCAAATGAGACTTAGATTTATGGAAATCATCCGGAGCGGGCTTCTGCCCGCGAAACTTATGATGATGTAGTCTCCCAATTTATTGGGCTAAATCAACATAACCACCAGGCTGGAACATAAACAATGTTCGCTTCTTTTCTTCCTCTTCCTTGAAGGAAGAGAATTCATCCCTCTTTTCTTCCCCGCTCAAGGGAGAGAATTCACCCTGTGTAATAAAAGAATGATCTTATGCAAAAAGAAATAGAAATAACCGATCTACTTCAAATATTGTGAAACGCTATTCATAAATTGTATTACACGGGGTAGAGGTAAGGGTGGTTTGTCTATTTTATCTTTATAAGCAGCTATAATTATTGAGAGCAATATGATCATTAGATTTGTTGAAGGTTTTCGACCAATAGCCAGAATTTAGTCCAGTTCAATTGTGACATCAGTGATGTCACAATTGAATCAGTCTTACAGAACCGAACCATTCTATTTAACTCTGAGATAAGGCTTTAGTAAATCAGAGGGCTTATCTTCAGGATAAAAAATCGTAACTGTCTGCGTGCGAACATGCACAGGCATTCAAGCGAAGCGTCATTTTGGCTAACGGTCCCGGTGTAAAAGAAGTTCTGCGAAGCCGAATTTGGACGAAGCGTAGCGAAGCATTTTATCCGCTGTTAGGCGAAGATATCATCAATGTTATGGCAGAATTCCACTTGCTGTCGCAATGCAATATGATCCGCTACTTGTTGAACTCTTAAAGATTGAACCATCCTTGTAAATAGTTACCGTTATACTACCAGATTCACCTTGGTTTTGACCAGAAACATAGACAAAATCATCAGAATAACCCCGGAAAGAATAAGACCAAGGGACAGAAACATCATTCGCCTGTGAAGTACCACCATCTTCATTTTCATAAGTGACGTCAACTATACTTGCCGAACCGGTCACTTCGTACTCGATGTCATAACCCCCCAGTCCACAGCCTCCTAAGATCAGGAGACCCAATAACAAAGCCAACTGTTTCATTTTTTCCTCCTTCTACTATTTTCGTCTAACTTGTTTATACCCGAACCAGTTCGGATATACATACCTCTAGCCGAACTATTCCTCATTCCTTCTTCGTATGACTAAAGCTCAAGCTATCCAGTGGGCTTTTTATTTGACCTATAGCCTTTGATAGTTTTTATTTTGGCAATATATGCTGGATTGTAAGGGAATTTAAATAAGACCCTTCCATCTCCTTTTTCAATCCTTCCCATCTCCTGCCTTTCAAGGAAATCCTTAGCCATATTGAAATTCTATCCAACGATGCTGCCTTGTCAATACTCAGGGGAAGCATTCTAAGTCTCTTTTTTATCTCTAATTTGAGCGAAGAATTCTCTAACTTCTTTTAGGTTTGTCGTTTGTTTACACACAGGTAAGGATTTAAAGAACCATTTGCCATAGAATCTGGTCTTAATTCGCGGATCAAGAATCGCTACCAAACCAGAATCTTTCTTTGTTCTGATGAGCCTGCCAAATCCCTGCTTAAGCATAATGATCGCCCGAGGAACTTGATAATGCCTGAAGGGATCAATATCCTGGGATGTTAGTAGTTCCATCCTTGCCTCTTGAATTGGGTCGTCTGGGACAGCAAATGGGAGTTTGGTTATGATCACACACCGAAGGCTCTTACCTGGCACATCTATTCCCTGCCAGAAAGTATTGGTCCCAAATAGGATGGAAGATTTTCTCTTCTTAAACTCCTCAACCAATCTATATCGAGGCATATCACCCTGTTTAAGTAAATGGTTATCAAGAAACTTCTCTTTCAGTTCCTCATATGCCTTATTGAGTAGCTTGAAGCTGGTAAATAAGACAAATGTTCCACCCTGGCTGATAGATAAGATCTCTTCTACCCGTCTTATTAAGCCAGATTCATACCGGTCAAGTTCATTACTTGGATCTGGTAGACTGCAAGATGTATAAAGAAGAACATTATCACGGTAGTTGAATGGAGATGAGAGAAGAACCTCTTGACAATCTTTCAACCCAAGCCTTCCTTTGATATAATCAAACGATCCATTGGTGGCCAAGGTGGCTGAGGTGAGGACTACCGGTCTTATTTTATCAAATACCTGTTCTTTGAGCTTGTCAGTCACATTTATCGGTGCCGCGTATAAGGTGTATTTAGAATACCTCTTCCTTTTTATAATCTCTAGCCAGTACACATATTCCTCAAGGTCTTGGTGGATAATCGTCTCAAGACCGCAATTTATTTCATCAGTCCTTGAGGCATATGCCTCAATCTCTATTTTCTCTTCATCTTCCTTAAGACCATTGGTTAAATCCTTTAGAGCAGATGAAAGCCTTGAGAGCGGCATTTTTAAGGAGTTGTGGATAAAGTTAGGTTTGCGGATTCTCAAGGTCAAGGTCTCATCACCAAAGATACGAGTTAGGTTAGAGAAGAAACCAAAAGCAGCAGTTCTTACTTCATTCAGGATATTTTCTATAGTCTCCATTTTTTTATCGGTTAGCATACTCAATCTGGTCAGTAATCCTTTACCTCTCTTTGGATTGAAC